>Ga0255060_10000129_pt1 | contig 14362 bp, 11 predicted proteins | sample 172RNAGHGlowgp2_FD_183094 | JGI IMG/M metagenome (GOLD analysis project Ga0255060, IMG submission 183094) | Metatranscriptome of sheep rumen microbial communities from Palmerston North, Manawatu-Wanganui, New Zealand - 1728 RNA GHGlow gp2... | ecosystem: Host-associated > Mammals > Digestive... | reverse complement strand
GTCAAAATGCATAAATTAAAGTTACGCTATTTGCAAGAGTTAACAATAATTTAAAATGTACGAAAAAGTTACGCTTAAATGTTGCAATTTCAAAGTAAGTGTGATATAATATTTGTATAAGTTTAACAATCTACAGCGATGGCACATCATTGCTGTGATTTGTGCTGTCTTTAATTTTGAAGATTGTAGAATAATCTGTCTTATCATTTGTTAAATTTACTTATGGTATATAAGTTGGTGAATATTGATAAAAAACGGATGATTATTTATGTCAAAAAAACGATTGAAAAGTAACGATTAAAATGTTATAATTGTTAGTATTAAGACAGTGAGAAACGATCATTCAAAGTAAATATTTATGGAGGTGGTTTTATGAAGAGTTATTCCTACATCGCTCAGGACGCTAGACATAAGCAGGTCAAGGGTGTTATCAATGCCGAAAACGAACAGGAATTCATGCAGAAAGTCAAGGAAAAGGGCTTGTTCGTCAAGGATTTTACGGAAAGCGCTTCAGGAGACGCAAAGTCGTTGTACAAGTTTAACACTAAGGAGCTTGCATTCTGCTGCAGACAGTTGAGTGCTATGCTTACCTCGGGACTCACTCTTGTAAAAGCGATCGACATTCTGACAAAAGAACAGGAAAACGAAAAGGCAAGAGCAATTTGGCAGGATGTCTACGAAAACGTGCAGAAAGGTGAATCTTTCTCATCCACACTTGAGATGCATTCAGGTTCGTTCCCTGACTTCCTCATCTCAATGGTCGGCGCCGGTGAATCGAGTGGTTCGCTCGATATCATCATGCAGAGAATGGCCGATCACTACGCAAAGGAAAACAAACTCAAGAACACAATCAAGAGCGCTATGGTATATCCTGCCATACTCCTCATCTTGTGTATCGTAATCGTTCTCTTCCTGTTTATCAAGATCATGCCTGCGTTCATCGCAATGTATGATGATCCATCGCAGATGCCTTTCCTCACAAAGGTAATGAAGGCGATCAGTGACTTCCTTATTCATCACTGGTATATACTTGTTGCGTTGGTAGTCGGAATTGTCTTCGCAATAAAGTATGCGTTAAAAGTACCGGATTTCCGTCTGAAAGTTGATAGAATGCTGATCAAGGGCCCCGGATTCGGTCCCCTTATCACAAAGATATATACAGGCCGATTCGGCCGTACACTTTCAAACCTCTATTCAAGTGGTATCCCGATGGTTGAGTGCCTTGAGAAATCTTCACGTATCCTCGGAAACAGCTACATAGACAAGAAGTTTGAAGGCGTTATCGATGAAGTAAAACAGGGTGAATCACTCTCAGCTGCAATTACGAGAACAGAGGTATTCGAGCCTATGTTCTGTTCAGTAATCTACGTTGGTGAAGAAGCTGGTGCGCTTGATACCATCCTTGAAAAGACAGCGGATTACTACGAAGAAGAATCAGATTCAGCTGTACAGAGACTTGTTAGTATGGTAGAGCCTATCCTCATCATATTCATGGGTGTTATCATAGCAATGGTCGTTATTGGTATCTACCCTGCACTCTACGGCTCATTCGAAAGCCTCGAAAACGAATAATACGGAAAGGTGGAAAGAACAAATGCTTTCATTTGATATAACCGATAGAAATATACGTGTAGTTAAAGGCGCAGAAGCCAACAACAAGATCAAGATCAGCTCAGCTGCAACTGTAAATGTTGAGGAGGGTCTTATCGTTAACGGACACGTAAGAGATGTTCCCAGCGTTGCAAATCTTATAAACAATGTACGTAAGATGAACAGGATGCCTGACAGGGAAGCGATCGTTTCGATCTCATCCAACCTTACGATCTTTAAGGAAATGATCGTTCCAAAGGCTAAGGGTCAGGATCTCCAGAAGATAGTAAGACTTCAGATGCAGCAGGAACTCAACCTTGATGATTCCTACAGCGTATCTTACATAGTAGTGGGTGATGCAGGTTCTGAGGCAAGCGAGCCTTCATATAAGATACTTGCTACAGCCTGCCCTTACGAGATCGTTAACAGCTACAGAGAAGTATTCAAGCTCCTCGATGTTAACCTCAAGTCTGTTATGATCGGCTGCAACTGTATCACAAAGGTGCTTCTTGCTGATGCGAAGATCAAGTCAAAGATGCCTCTCCTTGCAGTTCAGATCGATAATAACTTCATCTCACTTAACCTTTACGAGCAGGGACAGCTTTCGTTCTCACGTTTTGCTTCCATTGATCCTGCTGATTATGGCTATTCTGATGACTACGTATTTGAAGCAGTTAACGAGAATATCTTCCGTATGCTTCAGTTCCACAGAAGCCGCAACACAGGTGAGACTATTGAGAATGTTGTATTCTACGGTGATACACATGAGTACGTAAGACTTACTGATGAACTTGAAAAGCTCGACCTCAAAACAAGTCTTATAAATGTACCTCCTCAGATACATGGTCACGAGAATCTTGAATTTTCACTTTATGCTAACGCTATCGGTGCTATGTTCAAGAGAAACAAGGAGATCGAAAAGATCAACCTTCTTGAAACTGACCTTGGTACTACTCTTAAAAATAAGGTCAAGGATGATAATGCAGGAAATGCTATCCTCGTTTTATGCCTCCTTGGTTCACTTATAGTCGGCGGCGGTACATGGGCAATTCAGAGTATGAGAAACGCAAGCATCGAAAATGATATCGAGATTGTTGAAACTTACATCAACAGCACCGATACTCAGAACAAGCTCAGACAGCACGAAAGACTCCTCGAACTCAGAAGCGAAGTTCAGGCTTACCGTGACAGAATGAACAATACTAAGGATGCTTACCTTTCACAGCCTGTTATCGACGGCGATAAGTTCGATAAGGTCGATGAGCTTCTCAAGCAGGTAGCTGAAGAAAACGAGATCGAGAACTTTGAGATAATCAAGCCTCAGTATTCAGACGGCACACTTTCATTCCTTGTACAGTGCGATGCTAAGGATGAGCAGTATGCACAGAAGCTTCCGGCAGAATTTGTTAACAGGATCCTTAAGGAAGGCTCAGATATGTTCGGTGCAGCAGGCTACAGCGGATATGTGGTTAAGGATTACACAAACAAGGGTAATACCGATAACAATGAAGTTGTAAAGAAGGCTGAATTCAATGTAAGCGCTGAACTCAAGAGTAAAGAGAGCGCATATCATCCTGAAGAAAATGAAAAATCTAACGAGGAGGCTGCTGAATAATGAAACTTAATTACAGAGAAAAGGTAATATTAGGTGTATTCTTAGCTATAGCAATATTACTCATAAGCTTCTTTTGGCTTGTAAAGCCAAAGACAAAGGCAATCAAGGACAATAAAGCAAAGCTCTCACAGCTCAATGATGAAAAAGAAGAAATAGAACGTAAGATACTCCAGATACCTGTTATCCAGGGTAAGATTAAGGAACTCTACAGTGAGACAAACGATATCTCAAAGCTGTTCGTTCCATATGACGATGTAAACAGACCTTGGAATCTTGATAAGAAGATGCAGGAATATGCTGATAAGAATCACATAAGGATCGTCTCACTCGAAGCTAATACTTCACAGTATGATGAGCTCGACTACTTCTACCATAAGGATGATGACATAGAAGAAGAATTCCGTCAGGCTGCTGACTTCAACGGCGACCTTCAGGCAGCTTATGAGCAGCAGAATGCAGAGAGCATCTCACTGGATCAGAGAGAAGTTGAGCAGCTCTTCCAGACACAGTATGGTATCAAGTGCGAAGGTACAAGAGCAGACCTCATGAACTATCTTAAGGATATCGAAAACATCGATAAGGCTGTTCTTATCAATTCTGTAAAGATCGATGACTATTCATTCGGCTTAAACGCTGCAAAGGAAGCTGGTCAGCAGATCGTTGAAGTTGTCTCAGCAGCTGAAGAAGCAGCTGCCGCTGAGGGCGAGGAGAACACAGAGGAAGGAACTGAGGCTCCGGCAGAGGAAACTCCTGCACCACAGCCAACAGCTAACGGTGACCAGATCACAAATACATCATCTATCGAGATAGTGCTCACACACTACTCAGTAATCGACATGACTGAACCTGATACAGAATCTATTCCTGAAGCCGATAGTTCTGAGACAGCAAAAAAGTAATCTGAATACGCACTATAGTTATTGAGGTATACATAACTTGAAAGGCGGGTAGAAAAAATGAAAAAAGAGACAAAAAGAAGCTTCCGGGGCACAGTATTATTTACCACTGTCTCGGTAATGGCACTGCTTATAATCTTTCTTATGGGTACTCTTGTTCTTGCTTCAGCTTCGAACAGCCGAGCACACAAGTCGTATGCCACATCTCAGGCAAGCTATACTGCGAGAGCGGCTGTAGATAGTTTTATCAGAGCTATGTCCGATAAGCCTGAGATAGCAGCTGCTGTTGAGGGATTAGCAGACGGGGGCAATTTTGAAGTAGAACTCTCCTTTAACAGAGCAGGCGCAGCAGACCGATCATTAGGCGTTATCGGATACATTGACGATACGGGCGCGTTCCATGAGGGAAGTATTCTCGTTCAGGATATGAATGAGAAGTCCTATATGTACAAGAATGATCTGTCAGGCAGCGGCGCTCTGTGGCATGAGACACGTAATATCAGAGTTACAGCTACTGTTGAAGTCGGCGGTGAAAGAGAGACAGTTTCTGCGATCATAAGAAAAAGACCCGGTAAGCAGGAGGCAAATCCTCCCAGCGTACCTCAGGTCAAGGGTCTTCAGTCAATGTCATCCGTTGAGCTTCCGGCCGGTGAGCTGATAACAGGCGGTCTTGGCGTTGGTCTTGAAGCAAGTGAATTAAAGGATTATGAACTTAGAAATAAGCAGACACTTGAAACTACACTTACATTTATCAATGGTAACCTTGAGTGGAAGACAAGCGAAGCTATGTATAAGGTATATGATCCTGTAAATGAGGAGAAGCCTACACTTCCTTATTCACAGTTTGTAGTAGCAGGCAACTTCCATTATCCAAATAATGCAAATCAATCATTTATTGAAGTTGATTATACTCCGATCCCAAGCTGGACTGTAAAAGAGATACCATATCTCTTTGTTAACGGAGCAATGACATTTGGTTCATCAGCTCAGAATTTCATAACTGGTAACGGCGCACCATTCAATGTTATAGTAGGTACACTTGATTCCAAGAATCAGGCAAATCCAACAATGAATTCTGCAAACCTCTTCCTTATGGATGAGCGCTTAGCTGATACTGATACATATGAAACAATAGCAGGTGATGTTATCAAGGGCAACAATGTTCTTGGCAATACTCAGGATACAAGCCTCATGAAGTGGACTACTTCACTGATCAGCGGTACAGAAGTTCCTAAGTTCAATTACGGCGGAAATATCTACTGCAACGGCGATCTTACACTCAAGGGCGTTAAGGTCGAGGGAAGCGTTTATGTAAGAGGCAACCTTACAGTTGACGGTAATAATTCTACTGTTAACGGTGATATCGTTGTCGGCGGAAATTACAATGATGCCAACAATAAAATGACTTGCGGAGGAACTATTTACTCTGCTAACTCAAACGGAGATCTTGTAAGAGCTGAGGCTGATGTTCAGGCTGTAAACAATATTGAGGTTTCAGTTCCTGACAATGCACAGCGTGTTGACATAAGAAACGATAATAACAGAATATTCTATTATGGATGGCATACAGCAGATCACAAGAACGACAACGGCGTAAGTGTTGACCCATGGGGCAACGTGCTTCCTGACGAGCTTCAGGATACTGATCTTTACTATGAGTGGAACTCCGAATACGTACAGGGAGAATCATTCAGCAAGGATTATCTTGAAATGCCTGTTACTGATCTCGATGAATCTAAATTTGTAGCACTCAGAAGCTACCTCGTTGATCCTAAGGATGACGCAGGAAACACATGGTACAGAACAGCTGACCTGAGAACAACAGATGCATATTCAGGATCAAACGAATACTACTACGGCGTTCCTAAGAACATAGGCAGCGCTGAGAATCCTAACTGGGTTCCTACAAGTGAGCATGCTACAGCTGATACATATTGCTACTATGTTGACGATTCAACAGGTATAAGCTATCATTGTACAGCAGAGCAGTACGATAGCCTCAGAACAAATATGGAAAAGCACTATACAAGAGCCGATCTTGATGGAAACGATACAGGCATCGATGTTGGTGCAAATCCTGTAACTTACTGGAGAACGAATGATAATCAGCCGTTCAACACAGAAGAAGAAGCAAGAAACTACATGGTTCCAAACGGCGGTGCAGGTGCAAGGGTAAATATCGCTGCTCTCTATCCGTCACAGACAGACAGAGATGAAAAGATATACCCTATATCAATGCGCAGAGAGAATATCTATCAGGATGCTGACGGCAATGACGCAGCAGACGGATTTATTACAACTCTCAGAGAAGCAAGAGAAGGTCTGGGACTTGACCCTGAAACAGGTGTTGCAGATGAGAAAAGATATCCTGTCTATACACAAGCACAGATCGACGGTCTTGGCTTGCCTGAGTATAACGGAGATGATATTCCTGATATTATAACAGAGGACTGCATAATTTCCGGTCAGGTAAACAGAACCATCCACATCAAGCCAAGCACAGATATTGAGCATCCAAGAAAGATCGTTATCAGAGGTCTTTACCTCAACGATCAGGGCGGAGGACTCGGAAAGCTTGTATTCGACAGAACAAGCGGAGAGCAGCTCGACATCATCCTTGATGGTACATCCGGCGGTATCGGCGGTGTTGATGAGAGAATAGCAAATGCTACTCTTGTAGTTGAAAAAGGTATGATCGAGCCAAGCGATGCTAAGAATGGCGACGCTTACAAGGTAATAAAGCATTCTGATGACTGGGGTATCAATTACTATGGTACTGAGAATTCAAGTATAGTTGTAAGAAACAGCGGTACACTCTTTGGTTCATTCAAGACACCGAAGACAGAGATCTCAGCTAATGTTGAGGGTTCGATCACTGTAGACTATATCGATGAATACAATAAGACACATAATGGTATGAAGCCGGTTATCGTTGGTAATGCGCTTTTCGGTAAGTTTTACGCACAGAATAAATTCGGTCTTACATATACAGCATCAGGCAGCGGCGCAGATGGTCGTAGTCCTACACCTACATTCAAGACCGCAGTCGGCTGGTATGAGATCAGCTATATGACAGGTTCATGATCGGGGGGATATTGCTATGAAAAAGAATAAAAAGCTTAAAGGCATGACTCTTTACGAGATGATAATTGCTATCGCTATATTCGCAGTCATGGCAGGTGTACTTATCGGTGTGGGTACTCACATCGATAATACTGCCAAGTCCACGAGCGACCTGAAAAACAAAATTGTAGCTGAGTCTCCATATGCTGCTAATAAGATCAAAACTAATAAGGAAACAAATGCACAGCTTGCCAGTGAAGATATTACAGTAAATGTAAGGGTCACACGTCAGAGCGGCAATGCTTTCATTGAGGATGAAGCTGATCCGTCAAAAGCAAAGACTATCTCATACAATGAAAGTAACACAAATATTTCTTTCAATGCTAAGAAGTACGGAACAGCTGAGGTTTATCATGATGACGATGATCTTCATGATGGGATAAATCTTGAGTTCGTTGATGACCTTGAGGTCGCACCATAAGGAGGGAACGTTTTGAATAGTGTTAAAAAGACTATGAAAAAGGGTTTCACCCTTGTAGAACTTATAGTTGTTATGGCTATAATGTCAATACTTCTTGTGGCAGTAATGTCAATGACTACGCCTGTTTCAAGAATGTTCAGAAGAACTACAGTGTCTGAGAACTCATATGCATTTTCAAATAATGTACAGAGTTATCTCCAGCGTTCGCTTCAGTACGCAGATAACGTAAGAATATTTGATGCAGCTCCCGGTACACCATTCGACATCGAAGGTGCTTGCAAAGAGTATAAAAAGGATTATTACGATCACATAGTCACTGCAACCAGTGAGGGAGCTTCAGGCAACTGCCACTGGACAGAGGGTACTATAAGAGTTATCCATCTTGTAAACAGCGGTGATGAAAAGGGTCAGATCAAACTCAGCACTTACAATTTCTCATCTGAGAGAGATGCTGTAACACCAATTATCACAGAAGAAAATCAGATCAATGCTGCATTCTTCACAGGTGATAATGCACAGTACAACATAACATATGCTATCGGACCCGGCAGCAACGGTGCAAGCGGTATTAACAGCAAGCTTGATACTGTAGTTGAAGGCGGTCAGGTATCAAGAAACTCTGATACTGACCCTTACTACCACCTTAATACTGAGGGAATGGTACCTGTTAAGGATTTCCGTGATACTCATGTCGCTGTTATCGTTAACAGAGGAGAGATAACTACAAAGAACGGTGCAACTGCCTTTGAAGGACCTGCTGTTCTTTCAGTAGCTAATCTGCCTTTCACAAACATAAGTGAAAGAAAAAATCCCGGTCAGCCGCTTAGCAGACCAACAAAGAATTCCCTTGCAGATAATGATGTAGCCTTCCAGAGATCACTGGAAGCAACTTATGCACAGGATGCATCATCATTCCACAATAATATATCTGCAATAAGCACTCAGAATGATATATACTTCGTATATTCATATGCTGATGAACTTAAGTGATAAGAAAACAGGCAGCAGTTCAAATGCTGCTGCCTGTAATTATTTTTGCTTTACCTAAGCTGTATAATTCTGATGGTTTATTACTGAATGTTTGAAAACAAATAGTTGATCCACATTTCAGCTAATCTGTTACCCCATAATGCTCCTATCGCAATGCCTATTGCAAGATAAGGTCCGAAGGCAAACTTTGAATCCTTTGTAACGGCTTTTATTATGCCGCCGCCAATGGCAGCTGCGATAATACCAATAAATGTTGAAACGATAATAGCCTGTGTTCCAAGAAAAGCACCTGCTGCAAACATTAGTATAGTATCGCCGAGCTCGATAGCTCTGAAATCCTCACCGAATTTTCGGCGGATTATGGGTCTGCTGATCTCTCCGATAAGGAAAAAAGGTACACTGATGACCAGTGCTCCTATTATACGATGTTTGAGAGGTACATCATCTGTAAAGATCGCAAGAGGAACAGCAAGCAAAAGTATGATACCGACTATCCTCATATCGATCTCCATCGTATCCCAGTCCATGAAAGCGATAACGATCAGGAGTGACATAAGAAGGCAGGTTATTATGGCTTTAACATTAATATCAAGTACCCAGAATGTAAGTACATACAGAAGTCCGTTCAGAGACTCAACGATAGGGTACCTCGGAGATATCTTTTCTCCGCAGCTATGACATCGTCCTTTCAGCATGATCCAGCTGAATACAGGGATCAGATCGATAGGGCGTATCTTAGCGCCGCATTTCATGCAGTGAGAAGCTTTTTCCTTTTCTTCATCGCTTCTTCCTATGCCAATTATGGATTCACCCGAAGGTAAACGAAGAATGACTACATTGAGAAAGCTTCCTATGGCTATGCCAAATAAAAAAGTGATGGTGAGAAACATGATGACGAATCCCGTACTTGTGTATGAGTCGTGGAGCATGTTTGCAAAATCAAAAATGTCTGACATGGTTTTTGCCCTCCTTAATATTAATAAAGTAACATAATCTTATTATAACATAAATTATGGAAAAATCAAGTAAAATTTTAGAATATACGAATAAAATATTTTACATTTTATTGTGTATTCGGAAATAAAAGCGGAGGTTTGTTATGAGAAATGAGAGAATTGGTGACTACTTAGTCAATCAGGGACTTATCACTACTGACCAGCTTCAGAAAGTCCTCGAGGTACAGAAAGAGGCTAAAGGAGCTAAGAAGTTCGGTGATGTTGTCGTTGAGCTCGGCTATATGTCAGAAGTCAATTTTGCAAAGGCACTTGCAGGCAACCTGAGAGTTCAGTACGTTGATCTCGACAACATTGATATCAATACTGAAGCTGTTCAGATGGTTCCTGAGGCACTGGCAAGAAAGCATACAGTAATCGCTATCAATGTACAGGGCAAGCGTCTTACTGTTGCTACAAATGATCCTGTAAACTTCATTGTGCTTGAAGATATCAAGGTATCTACAGGTATGGATACTGTACCTGTACTTGCTACAACATCTGCTATCAACAAGCAGATCGGTAAGTGCTACTCAATGCAGAACGTTGACTCAGTTGTCGGCGAGATCGCTGCTATGAACAATGACCTTGGTGATATGAGTGACCTCGACTCTGAATCTAAGGACAGAGTTGAAAGCGCTCCTATCGTTAAGCTTGCTACAACTATCGTAGAAAACTCATTCAGAGCAGACGCTACTGATATTCATATCGAGCCTTTCGATAAATATACAAGGATCCGTATCCGTGTTAACGGTGACCTTGTTGAACTCATGAACATTTCAAGTGCTGTACACAGCGCCCTTACAACTCGTTTCAAGCTCATCAGCGGCATGAACATCGCTGAAAAGCGTATCCCGCAGGACGGACGTTTCACACAGGTAGTAGACGGCACAACACTTGATGTCCGTGTGTCTTCACTTCCTATGGTTCACGGTGAAAAGATCGTTATCCGTATCCTTTCAACAGGTCAGATCGCTCTCCGTAAGATCACTGACCTTGGTATGTCAGATTATAACTATTCCCTCTTTGAGTCTATGCTGCGAGTTCCTCACGGAGTTATCCTCGTAACAGGACCTACCGGTTCAGGTAAAACAACTACCCTCTATGCGGCTCTCGGTGAGATCGCTAAGCCAAATGTTAACGTCGTAACAGTTGAGGACCCTGTCGAAAAGGCTATCGACGGTATCAACCAGTGTCAGGTAAACCAGAAGGCAGGCATGACATTCGCAGCTGCCCTCCGTTCTATCCTCCGTCAGGACCCTGACGTAGTAATGATCGGTGAGATGCGTGATACTGAGACAGCTGATATCGGTATCCGTGCCGCTATCACAGGTCACTTGGTTCTCTCCACACTTCATACTAATGACGCTGCTTCAACTGTTGTACGTCTTGTTGATATGGGTGTTGCTGCATACATGGTTGCAACTTCACTTATCGGTGTTATAGCTCAGCGACTTGTAAAGGTCCTCTGTCCATCTTGTAAGAAGCCGCGAATGTCAACTCCTGAGGAAAATGAACTCATGGGTATACCAAATTCTATTCAGATATATGAGCCATGCGGCTGTAACGAGTGTAACAACACAGGTTACAGAGGAAGAACCGCTATCCACGAGATCATTCACTGTACATCTAAGGTTTCCTCCATTATCGCTGCGGGCGGCAGCAAGGAAGAGATCGAGAGTGCAGCTAAGGAACAGGGTACAAAGCTCCTCCGTGATAATGCGTCAGAGCTTGTACAGGCAGGCGAAACATCTATCGATGAGCTTGTAAGAGCAACATATACTGTTTAATGGTTTCGGTATCATATCATTAGGAGGAAATAACTATGGGAATTATCAATATACATAAAATTCTTGACGAGGTCAGAGTGCTTGGCTGTTCAGACCTTCACTTTACAGACAGGATCGCTCCTGTTGTTCGTCTTAACGGTAATCTGAGAACCATGCGTACTCAGTACCCTGAGATGGACGCTGAGGAGATAATGGAGATCGCTCGTCAGATGACAAATGAGAAGCAGCAGACAAGGATCAACAACGGACAGGATACAGACTTTTCATTTACTACAAGAAGCAACTACCGTCACCGTGTAAACGTATACTTCCAGAAAGGCAAGCCGGCTATCGCTATCCGTCTTCTGAGAAATGATATCCCTACACTTGATGACCTTGGACTTCCAAGTATCCTTGCTGAATTTGCTATGCGTCCACGTGGACTTGTTCTTGTAACAGGCCCTACAGGTTCAGGTAAATCTACAACTCTTGCAGGCATGATCGATCATGTTAACCTTAACAAGAGCGCACATATCATCACTATCGAGGACCCTATCGAGTATGTTCATGAGCATAAGCGCTGCATGGTCAACCAGAGAGAGATCGGTGCCGATGTTGAGAGCTTCTCACTTGCACTGAGAGCTGCTCTCCGTGAGGACCCTGATGTTATCCTCGTAGGAGAAATGCGTGACTTCGAGACTATCCAGGCTGCTGTAACCGCCGCTGAAACAGGACATCTCGTTATGTCAACACTTCATACAACATCAGCAGCTGATACCATCAACCGTATCATCGACGTTTACCCAGAACACCAGCAGCAGCAGATAAGAACACAGCTTGCTAACAACCTTGTTGGTGTTATCTCACAGACCCTTATCCCTAAGAAGGACGGCTCAGGACGTATTGCTGCTATGGAAATTCTCCGTGTAACAGACGCCGTATCAGCTCAGATACGTGATAATAAGATCCATCTTATCCAGTCAACTATCCAGACAGGTAAGGCTGAGGGCATGATGTGTCTCGACTTCGAGCTTGCAAGAATGGTTAGAAATAACGTTATTGCAGAAGTTGACGCACTTGAAAAGTGCCAGGATAAGCAGGAATTCTACCGTTACCTCACACAGATGGGCGGTTCACCTGGCGGCGGACTTCGCTGATCTGAATAACAGAAATATTTATCGGGGGAAGGACCTTTCTGAGGGGAGGTTCTTCCCCCGAATTTTTGAATATCGAGAAAATAATTAACCAAATATAAATGAGCATTGAAAAGAGAAGTTCCCACAGCAAGATAGCATAAAATATTTCAGAAAACAGTATAATTCTTTGATGATTTGTGAACACAAGTGTAATAATTTGAGTTGATTTCTTTTCATTTTTGAAAGAAAAAAGAAGAAAAAAAGCTTTCAAAAGCGTGAAACAACGCTGAAAAATGAGGTTTACAAAGGGTATAATCAAATGTGAATATTACAAATACAGGTTTAATGTTTTAAAAAGTTCACATAATATTGTGCACCTTGACGAAAACACTAATTTTTTTGCCCCGATTCACCGTAGAGATGTCAAAAACGTTGCGAAAGTGGAATTTTTTTTAGAAAAGTGTTGACATTTTATGAATAAGGTGGTATACTATAATCACAGGGAAGGGAAAGGGAATAAAACAAAATCCCGATCCTTATTTAAAAGAGTGGAGACAAAATCCACAAAATCATTTATAATATTTTTAAGGAGGTTTTCATCATGAAAACAACAAAGAAAGGTTTTACACTTATTGAGCTCATCGTTGTTATCGCTATCATCGGTGTTCTCGCAGCTATCCTCGTTCCATCAATGCTCGGCTACATCAGAAAGTCAAAGATCAATGCTGCTAACTCAACAGCTGCTCAGGTTCACAAGGCTACAAACACAGCTCTGACTGAGATGGATGAAGAAGGTTTAACATTACCAGCTGACGGTAACACACCTCACGAAAAGGGCTCTGGATTGACAGGTGATTTCTTTGAGAAGATTGCTAAGTACATGGATGATGCTGATAAGTGCGATTTCATTGTACATCTTAAGCGTGGTAGTTGCGTAGCTGCTGCTGCTTCTCAGGATGGTAAGTACTTTGGTACATACCCAGCTGGTCTTGTAAAATCTGAGAACCTCGATGATATTAAATCCTGTGATGATGCTATTGCCCTCTGCCAGAATGCTGTTGACGCAGCTAACTGGTAATCAGTAAGTGCTTGAACCACTAAATTAGATAATATGAGCCCCTGGTGAAACAGGGGCTTTATTATTAACAAAAGGCGTAATAAGGCAGAATAATATTATAGGCTAAATGCACAAAATCCATACAAAAACTTTGTTTATTAAAATTTGGCATATTATTGACAAACTGTGAATGATTTGCTATAATATAAATGAACATATTCTACGGAGGTGCACAAGGATGGAAAACAAGAAGACCCGAAAAGGCTTTACGCTTGTTGAGCTTGTGATCGTACTTGCTATTATAGCTGTTCTTACTGCTATGGTCGGAATGGCTTGGAATAACTATATATTCAGATCAAGGATGAAATCTGCAAATTCCAATGCAAAGATCATTTTTAATGCGGCTCAGACAGAGCTGATAAAATACGCAAACACTGAGCGGACTGTTGAAGATGATGACCGCTATGTAGGCAGTGGCGATTTTTTCTTCTATTGGGATGGGGCACACGGCCAGAGTAATAATGCCGATGTTTTCGGCGGCACAGAAACAGCTCGAGACGAGGAATTTGCGAGAGCTATTAACAAAATAGCTGAGAACGGCGTGTATAAAATATCTGTTCATAATTATATTGTTCAGGCTGTAGCGTATTCGCCAAGCCAAACGAGCAGATATCTTGGCGCATATCCTGCTATACCTGACGATATAATCGAAGCTGCAAATCCTAAGCCGCTTAATGTAAATCTTGAAAGATTTAATTTAAGCCATATAAACG
>Ga0255060_10000114_pt1 | contig 14949 bp, 12 predicted proteins | sample 172RNAGHGlowgp2_FD_183094 | JGI IMG/M metagenome (GOLD analysis project Ga0255060, IMG submission 183094) | Metatranscriptome of sheep rumen microbial communities from Palmerston North, Manawatu-Wanganui, New Zealand - 1728 RNA GHGlow gp2... | ecosystem: Host-associated > Mammals > Digestive... | reverse complement strand
TTTCGCAGTTCCCGAGCTGTTTACATACATCACCATCTCTTCCAAATCGTCTTCCTCATAATAATAGGTATACGAATCCTTGGAAATGCTCTTAACATATGCTTCTATTGCGCTTCTGACAGGCTTTCCGTCTGCAACACCGCCGTTTTGTTCGAGAACATCATGGCACTCCTTCGTTACGATAAAATCCTTCCCGACAGAGATGATATCCCGCTGAGTATAGCTCATAGTATACCAGCAGACTCCGCCCGCAATACCAGCTCCTACCAAAAACGCCGCAATATAACCCGAAAACTTATCAACAAGAGACGCTCCGCTTTTCGCATTGTCGGCGGTTTCTTTCTCACCGTCTCCCTTGATTTCTTCTACAATTTCGTTTTTTTCTTTCATAGTTACCTCAAAAGAAAACCTCTCTCCGAAGAGAGAGGTTTATTCTTATTTTATGTCGTTTAAGGTTTACCCCTTAATCACGAACCTGATCTTGTGAATGAGCTGTTGCCTTCAACATAGCCAGCCTTAGTAAGAGCAGCAGTGTATGCATCATCAAACTTGCCGTCGCCCTTGTAAGCATCGAATGTATCAGATGTTACGATACCAGCAGGATATGTTCCGTTGTATGTGGAATCCTGACGAGAAGCGAGTGCGATGCAAGAACCGCCGGAAACAGCAGCCTTAACAGCCTTCATCTTAATGATGTCTGAGAAGAAGTTTGTAACCTTCTTATCGAACTTGCGGTCAGTACCAACTGTAAAGCCTGTAGGCATACCGCCAACTGCAGACCACTGCTTTGTTGTGCCGTTATATGTAAGGAGATAGTCACCGCCAACGTCGATGCCCTCTTCATCAAGCTCTGTCAGGGCAGAGTTGATTGCCTTGTAAACAGAAGAAGCAGCAGAGTTAGCAGAAGAGATCTTGGACTTTCTTACATAACCAAGCATTGTGGGTACGAGGATAGCTGCGAGAACACCGATGATAGCGATAACAACGATGAGCTCAATAAGGGTAAAACCTTTCTTTGTAGTTTTCATAATAGAAAACCTCCTTTATAAATTTTTTTGTGCTTTCGCACGATTCATTTTGGGAGTGGGTCTTTTTTTGTCCCCTTCCCTTTCCTGTGATTATAGTATAGCATTTCATTCATAAAAAGTCAATAGAATCCCAAAAATTAATTCATGAAAATCGTATTTTTTACACTGAAACGGTAAATCGGCACGTTTTTTTTCGCTTTTTCGTCATAGTGCACAGTATTCTGTGAATTAATTAATTGGGATAGCTTTATTTTGTCCGTGCAGTATAGATTTCGACTTAAATTACAGTCGATTTCTTCTGTCGATTTTTACCGTTTTGTCATATTTGCAGTTATTTTTGCCGCTGTCAGTGTCGCAAAACTCTACAGATAGTTATTTTTAGTGTCCGATTTACACTTTGATAAACCGTGTATTTCTTAATCGTTTGTTCACATTTTGTTACACTTTCTTTAATATTGTGTCGTTTTCTTCACCCACAGTGGAGTTATCGGATTTTTCTTCCTTCAAAAAGAAGCTTTTCCCGACCTCTGCGTAAGTCAATCCGAGGAAAATATAGAAGAAGGGCGTTGTGTAAAATATTGCTACGCCGAACATTGCGCTGATAATGTACGAAAACGTACAGCAGAAGCACAAAAGCGTCATTTTTGACAGCTTTTTCTTTTTGATAAAAGTCTCAACCATTACTACGGCGATAGCTGCCGCATGGAGCACTGTTACAGGTATTCCGAAGTTGACCGCATACTGTAACGGCTCACAGTGAGCAGTTCCTCCGACCTCGTATCCCTCGATTCCCCAGCCGAGCAAAGGTCTGCGGGAGATATCGCTTACTGCCTGCTTCCACAGCTCCCAGCGTCCCGAGCCTGCATCATCACTTCCTGACGGATCCGAGATGATATTGCCGAGATCGAATACCGTTCTTATCATACTTGACACAAACGATTCGACAAGCATAGACATCATCAGGTTGATAGCAATGATGATACCCAGAGCAATAATTACCCACTTTAACCTTTTTCTTTCGCATTTGAAACAATAAACGGCAAAAGATATCAGCGTAAATATTACCGCTACATAAGGTCCGAGCGAACCGGTCGATATCATAGCCGCCATTCCAAGAGCCATATTTGCCGCATGAAACGTCTTGAACACTGCCCTGTCCTCATATATGAACAGCAGCGCCGCACAAATGACCACTATCGCAAGGTAATATCCATAGTGATTGGTGTTATTGAATATGGCACTGCCCTTCAGTCCCGTGAAGCAGCTGTTTGATACGACCCACTTGTCTATCATTGATGCCACGTTCATTATCATTGCGGACAGTTCAAAGATGATGATAAGTACTTTCCGCCACTTGCCCTTGAGTACAAGCATACCGCAGAAGAAATACGTAAACGGATGCCTCATGAACTCATATATCGTGTCACCCATGTAATAATTGGGCATAGCGTCAAATTCAGTAAAGCCTCTTATATTCGTTACAAGATATATTCCCGCTGCATAAGCTGCAAAAACAATAAGCGGAACAGCCGCCTTCAGATAATTCTTCCATTCCTCTCTGAGCTTTGGCAGAGAAAGCAGCCCGTATATCAGTGCAGCTCCCGCAATTATCTTTGCAAGGAGCGAAACAACGCTTTGCAGCGTCCTCATCATTTCCTGATAGACTTCAATGGAATCACCCATCTCATTGTAAACAAATTCGGTAAAGAGCACTCCCTGTCCTGTCTTCAGGAGGTATATCCTCTCTCCCCACTGTATAAGCGGTGACAATATCAGCAGCAGCACGCCAATAAACGCCGCTACCTGAATAACCTTTTCGAGCTTTGGCTTTAAAGCCTCATATTTCTCTGTCAATATTTTCACCCATTCTAAAAACTTATCCCCTGCAACTTGTACAGGGGATAGGCTGCAATAAATATTTGATTATTCCGCAGAATTCTGCTGCATAACGGACATACCGCCCGAAGGAGAACCGCCCATCTGTGTGAGGAAGCGGTAGAATTCCTGCTTGTCCTGGCACTTGTCGAGAGCGTCGACCTCGTTGATGACGTTCTTGTATACGAGACGAGCGAGCTCCTGGTCGAGGGACATCATGCCCTGCTGCTTACCTGTCTGGATAGCAGACTGGATGAGGTGGATCTTGTTATCACGTATCATAGCGGAGATAGCGTCTGTAACGTTGAGGATCTCCATTACAGCGATACGGCCCGTACCGTCTCTCTTGGGGATAAGGGTCTGAGAGATGATACCTACGAGGTTGTTAGCGAGCTGAGTTCTGATCTGCTGCTGCTGGTGCTCGGGGTAAACGTCGATGATACGGTTGATAGTATCAGCTGCGGAAGTTGTATGAAGTGTAGACATAACGAGATGTCCGGTCTCGGCAGCGGTTACGGCAGCCTGGATAGTCTCGAAGTCACGCATTTCTCCTACGAGGATAACATCGGGGTCCTCACGGAGGGCAGCTCTGAGGGCGAGGGCGAAGTTCGGAACGTCGTCGCCTATCTCACGCTGGTTTACCATACATCTCTTGTGGTCGTGAACGTACTCGATAGGGTCCTCGACTGTGATAACGTGAGCGCTTCTGTTGAGGTTTACGAAGTCTATCATACCTGCGAGGGTAGTTGACTTACCTGAACCGGTAGGACCAGTTACGAGAACGAGTCCACGGGGACGCATAGCGAAGTCCGCAAGAATGGGAGGAAGCATGAGGTCCTCGAGAGTAGGGATATCGTTGCGGAGGAGACGGATAGCGATAGCGGGCTTGCCCTTCTGGAAGTAAACGTTTACACGGTGACGGTAACCGCTCTTTGTCTGGAAGGAGAAGTCAGTATCGTGGTGGTTGTTGATAGAGGTCTGCTGAGCCTCGTTTGTCATCTGGTTAACTATATCGAGTATCTCCTCCTCGTCCATCTCGGGATACTGAGAACGCATAGTTCTGAGAGTACCGTTGAGACGAACAACAGGAGCGATAGCGTTTGTAAAATGTAAGTCCGAGCAGCCGAGGAGACGAACCTCGTCCAGGATCTTGTGAATATTGATAATACCCATTGTGTATTCCTCCTAATATATATTATATATGTATAGATCAAACAGAGAATGTGGATCTTACGAGCTCGTCGATAGAAGTCTCGCCTGCCTGTACAAGCTCGGAAGCGTTGTCACGGAGGAGCTTTGTGCCGTTTGCCTTAGCAGCAGCCTCTATCTCTTCCTTGCCGCCGCCTGCCGCGATGATAGCGGAAACCTTAGCAGTACAGTGGATGATCTCGTGGATAGCGGTTCTTCCGCGATAGCCTGTGTTGTTGCAGTTCGGGCAGCCAACAGGCTCATATATCTGGATAGATGAAGGAATACCCATCAGCTCGTTCTCCTCGTCAGTGGACATTCTTGCCCTCTTGCAGTTCGGGCAGAGAACCTTAACGAGACGCTGAGCGATAACGCCGATAAGTGAAGTAGCAACCATGTACGGAGCAACACCCATATCAACGAGACGTACAACAGTCGAAGCAGCGTCGTTGGTATGGAGGGTAGAAAGTACAAGGTGTCCGGTGATAGCGGCACGGATACCGATATCGGCAGTTTCGGTATCACGCATCTCACCGATCATTACGATATCAGGGTCCTGACGGAGGATAGAACGGAGGGCAGCTGCGAAGGTCATACCAGCCTTCTGGTTAACCTGGCACTGGTTGATTCCGTCGATAGCCTTCTCGACAGGGTCCTCAACAGTAACGACGTTTACGTTGGGCTTAGCTATCTCGCCAAGCGCAGCGTAAAGAGTGGTTGTTTTACCTGAACCGGTAGGTCCTGTAACGAGGATAACGCCGTGAGGAACGCGGAGCATCGACTCGAACAGCTGATAGTTGTAATCGGACATACCGAGGTCTGTTATCTTACGGAGAGCTATCTGACCTGTTGAAAGGATTCGGATAACTATCTTTTCGCCGTGAACCATAGGAAGTGACGAAACACGGACGTCGAGGGTGGTGCCGTCAACGACCTGAGTAAAACGACCGTCCTGAGGGATACGCTTCTCGGCGATGTTCATGCCGCTTATGAGCTTGAAACGTGTGGTGAGGGCGCTGTGAACAGCAGCCGAAATATTCATGAGCTCAACAAGGTCGCCGTTTACACGGATACGAATTCTTGTATACTTGTCGAACGGCTCGATATGGATATCGGTAGCGTCCGCTCTGAAGGAGTTCTCAACGATAGTGGTAGCGAGCTTAACGATAGGAGCACTCTCAACACGCTCGTTGGCGTCCTCGTCCATAGTGCCGCCGAGGTCGGAAGCCATAGCAGTAACGCCCTCGAGCACGCTGTCGACGTTCTGCATCGAGTAGCACTTACCGATAGCCTTGTTGATAGCGGAAGTGGTAGCGAGAACAGGAACAGTATCCATACCTGTCGATACCTTGATATCTTCCAGAACGATGAAGTTTACAGGGTCATTTGTCGCAACAGTGAGACGCTTACCTGTAATAGCGATAGCGATTACCGTGTGCTTTCTTGCGAGAGCCTCGGGAACCTTCTGAACAGCGTCCGTGTTGATGTCCGTATTGTCGAGATCAACGTACTGAACTCTCAGCTTGCCAGCAAGAGCCTTAGTGAAGTTTATCTCGGTCATAAATCCAAGCTCAACAACAACGTCGCCGAACTTCTTGGCTCCATTTGACTCCTTCTGGGTCGCAAGAACCTTCTGGAGCTGCTCTTCGGTGATCAGCCCCTGACTAACTAAGTAGTCGCCAATTCTCTCGTTTCTCATATACAAACCTCCGCTTATTTTTTAGAATCCGCTCCATAGGAACAAACTCTTAATTTACACTTGCATTTTATTCTGAATATGATATAATAGTATTACGTCAATATTCTGAATGAAAAGGAGTGTGGAAAAACCATGTTTGGATTTGAAGATATGCTTCACAGTGAATTCACTGATACAACCTTCAAAGTCATGTTTTTATCCATCGTATTTATCTTTGGCATCTGTATCGGCAGCTTTCTGAACGTCGTTATACTCAGGCTGCCGCGTCACGAATCACTCATCAAGCGCTCGTCCCACTGTATGACCTGCGGAACAAAGATAAGACCGATAGACCTTATCCCCATTCTCAGCTGGATACTTCTGAGAGGCAAGTGCCATGCCTGCGGCGAGAAGATATCTGTCCGATATCCCATCGTCGAGTCGCTCAACGGCTTGCTTTATATATTGACATTCATAGTGCTGGATATAAATGCTAAAGCCATAATAACCTGCGTTCTTATGTCGCTTCTCATCGTCATCGCCTTCATGGACTGGGATACACAGGAGATAGACCTCATAATCGTAGGACTCATTCTTCTGCTCGCAGTTCCCGCGGCGATATTCACAGATGACGTAGAGCTCAAGCACCGTATCATCGGCGCCCTTGCGATCAGCGTCCCGTTCTTCATCATCGGAGAGGTAAGCCGTCCGATAATCAGGAAGAAGTTTGAGGAAGATTTCCGTGCGATAGAGCTTGGCGATACGCTGCTCATGTTCGCATCAGGAGCACTCCTCGGAACAAAGGCTATTATCGTTTCAGCATTGATCGGAATACTCACAGCCGCAGTAGGCGGAGTGATATCCAAGATAGCTACAAAGGATTCAAAGTTTGCTTTCGGACCTTATCTTTCGATAGGCATTGCAGCCGGAATGCTCTGGGGCAGCAGGATAGCGGACTGGTACGTCAACCTCCTTACATATAAGCCCGAATAAAGGTCAAAAAGCGCAAAAATAAATTACAGGCAGCAGCAATTATTACTGCTGCCTGCTTTTTATTATCAGTTATTTATTTCGCTCGGAACAACATATATGAAGAAGATGTTGCTCGTGTTCTGCGCGGGATTGGGCATTGAAGCCGCATAGCGCGAGAACGAGTCGTCGTAGGTAACGACCTGCGTGAGTGGTGAATTCGCCTTAGGATTACCGCTTTCATCCTGATCCTGCATAACACAGGTTGTGTTAAATTTGATGGAAGGATTGATGTTGGCAAACGCCATACTTGAAGTTGCTATATAACAAGGAGACTTGAAGATAGCGGTACGCTCAGTCACAGAATCGTCATCCGCATATGTCTTCTCACAGAAGACCTTGTGATCACCCTTGGCGTCATTCGGATAAGCAACAGTAGTAACGGCGAAACTGTACTTGTTCAGCACCATAGGGTTACCGAAGTTATCACGCATGGGGATGAGCTCTTTGTAGTAGAAATCAGACTCATTTGAGCTCTTTATCGGGATAGCACCGCTTGTGGGAACATACAGGTTAGCGGTTCCGTCCGACTTGGTTATCAGCGAGGCATTATATGAACCCGATGCAGTCTTAGGATTATTTGTTGTTACCGTGCGGTCGCTTACAGGAATGAACTCATTGAATCCAAGCCTGTAGTAGTAAGAATAGTGCTGGAAGTGCTCGGGGTTTACTGCAAGCTGATTTGAAACAGGCGTAGCAGAGATAACAGCATTTCTGCCTGTCAGATCTCTCGTGACTGAACCATCAAACTCGGTCTTGGGCTTACTGTCACCAGCTGTGAAGTTGTAAACAACATCAACAAGAACACCGTCCTTGAGATCTGTTCCCGCAACTCCGTCATATGTGCTGGCAGCAGTGAGATTATCCCTGTCAGGCTCATTAAGGAGCTTCAGAACGTGAACACGTCCTGTAACCGGACTTCCGTCACTTACGACAGCCCCGTCAAAGAAATCATCGATGAACTCCTGAACAGCTTTATCCTCAGCAATAGGTGTCGGAACAGTCTTTGAGCAGAAATCGCTCTCGAATATTCTAACGAACGAAGCATATCTTAGTGACTTATCAACGTACTCATTGATATTGTCAACGTACGCCGCCGTCTTCTCACGTGTAGAGGTTTTATTCATGAGCTTGGACGCAGGGTCAATAAAGCTCATTACAAGAACCATTATCACGCTGAACAACGCCAGCACGATAATGAGCTCCATGAGGGTAAAACCCTTTTTGGTAGTTTTGAACTTTCTCATAGGGCATACCTCCTTACGGTCCTGCAACATACTGAGGATCAGCCACGAACTTAAGTCCGAGGTTGCCGCCGAGCTCGTTCTCGTCCACGGGGGCGGTAGGGTCTACAGTAATGTAGCCCTCGCCCTCGAAATTGACGTTATTGTTGATAGTTATCTTGATCTTGTTATCAGCGCCCGAAGGGTCGATCTTGTACGCCTTTTCAATGTATCCCGCCTCAGCGACAGGCGTCTGCTGAGCCACCTTGGCATTGACCTTGTTTGCGGAACGTGTGTAGTTATCAATGAGGTTAGCTGTTCCGACGACAAGGGTGGTCAATACAGCGAGCACGGCGAGAGAAATGATTATCTCGGCAAGCGTCATGCCCTTGAGCTTTCTTTTTTTAGAAGAAATTTTCATACCTCTCCCTCCTTAATACTCGTCATAGTAAAGAATATCAAAATCATTTCTTATATCGGTAAGACTTGGTCCACCCGGAGGCGGCGGATCATCAGGAATATAGATCATGTTGATCTGGTTACTGAATTCTGTCTCCATCGAGTTACAAGATCCAAGGATATACTTGAACTTATTGCCGAACGAATCAAACGGCTGACCGTTTCCGGGGAAGTTGTTACAAAGATCACCATTATAGTATATTCTTGAATTGCTGATGATATCATTTGTTCCGTTTACGGACTTAACCGTCAGCTTAACATGAGGCGAAAGGATATTAACTGTAGCCGAAGCAAAGTTCGCCCATTCAAGCTCTGAGCCTTCACCGCCATAAATGTTTGCGTTAGGTGAGTACTTCTTCTTCGATAAAGGTATCGAAAGACCAAGCGAAGGATCGGTGTACGGGATAGGATTCGTATTATTATCTGCATTATAGGGCAATACCCAGCCTGATTTTTTATATATTTGGAACGAATTCTGTGTACCTGCGATAGATGTATCGAGATCAATTCCATTATTGATCTTCATGAAAAGATTCATATACTTTGTTGTAAGGAATGAATTCTCAAAATGTGTTTTCGAGTTCTTTTCAAGATAGAAGTAAACAGTACCTCCCTGTGAATCATCAACGATGATGTTTACAGGGTTATCAAATTCAACATTATCCAAAACAACAAGCATATCACTTGTGCCGGGATCAAAAACCACAGCTCTCATCTTTGATGAGCTTATACCTACAGCAGGATCATAATCTGCTATATCGCCGTTGCTAAATTTGATATTTCTGAGGATACAGCTTTCCTTGATAACAGGCCAGCCCTTTTCAGCAGCAGGATCAAGCTGGAGGTCAACCTTTTTCGTTGTGTCATTCCACCAGCTCTTGCAGCGCGTATTGGGAGCTTTTCTTGTATCCTCAATATTCGTGTAGATCTTTGTGGAATCAGCCTTCAAACTATTGTACTTTGTCTTCAAAGACTCGGGAAGCTCACTGTACTTATAAGGATCAGCAGCGTTCTCAAGAACCTGATCCATTCGCATTATTACCTGCGAATCTTCTGTGGATATAGTTCCGCCTGAGCCATCTGAAAGCTCTGTAAGGCCAAGAATAACTGATCTTTCAGCATAATCAGGGTATATCTTTGCAGTGTAATCAGACTTCTTCTTGATAGTCTTGCCCTTATACTCAGTCACAACTGAGCCCTTGGATATAACGTTATCACAATAAATGTTTCCGCTTATATCCAGCTTATCATTCTCAATTGTAAGTGTACCGCCGCAAACGAGGTCGCCTGTTATATCAAGTGCTCTTGATACCTTGATATCCTTTTCGCCGTAAACACCTGTTGCCTTGATACCGCCGCCATTGTTTGCACCTATCTCAAGATTGCCCTTACTGTATATCTTGCCCTGAACCATACTTGTTGCACTTGAACCTTTTTTAGTTATAACTGAAGTTGTCCATGTGTAAAGTGTGGCATCATTTACAGTAATAACATTATCCTTGTCGGGATTCATCAGGTAAAGGTCTCCGCCGATGGAGATACCGTTTCCTGTTGAATTGATGTTGCCTGCAAAAGTATTGAACGGGAACTGATATGTTCCGACTGTTGACTGCGGTCCGGTTTTTACAGGTCCTGACAGTTCACAGTCAACATAGAAATAAGGTATTTCATTAAACTTGAGATTTGGATCGCTTGTAGTATTTAAGAATGTAGAGCTTATCTCCTTGATATTTCCAAATGAAGAATCGCTGAATGTACAATTTCCCCAAATCGTAATGCCAACACCCGCTCCGGGGTAGCGGATCTTAGAAATGTTGCCGGGATCAAAGTTACCATTGATAACCGTATCTGCTTCCGTAAGTGAAAGCGAGTTATCGAATTTAAATGGCTGCTTCGACAGGTAGTTTCCGTTGTATGTGGAATACCCTGTAAGATAATCATAGCCTTTAGCCGTATCCTTTTCAGGAAGTCCAAGATACGAACCACCATAGAGGTTAGACTGTGATGTAAATCCTGCACCACCTGTTGTAACGAATCCTCCATTACGGGGGGTGTCGTCCTTGGGCGGCTCAGGAGGGTCTTTTACGATATAAGCACTTGACGTGTTGACAATACCGTTCATAGATACTTCAGCCGTCAATCTTATGATAGTACAGTCTTCCCACTTGCTTTTCTTTTGATTGTAAAATTTGCGCGTACCTGCGTACTCAGCCTTCAACGATTCGATATGACCAAGCGTATTTACATTGGTGCTGTTGCTGCTTATACTAACAGGTATATCCAGCGACTTATTTGTAAGGCTGAGCGCATTTATAGTGTTCGCGAAGTCCGGATCCGCCTTCATTGCATTATATGCAGTATTGACAACAGTTCTCGCCGTAATATTCGTCTGCGCGGTGGAATAATTCACATGCGCTCGGTTATTAGCCGCCGTCGCAAGAACCAACGTACCGCTCAGGAAGATTATCAGCAGTGCCATTACTGATACGACCGTCAAAAGAACGGATCCTTTTAATTTTCTATTCTTAATAGTTTTCATTTCTTAACCGCCTTTCAAGTTATATTTCTCTAATAACTGTTAGCGAAGGGTCTGGTCGTTAGTCTGCTTCAACGTTAGGTTCAGAAAGTTCATATACTGAGTAAACTGATATATTGAATTTTGCTTCGATCTCTGCATCGTCCTCGAGCATCTCCTTCTGTTCGTCAGAGAGCTCATTGCCAAGACCGTCTGCCGTCTTCTCAAAAGCCTCAGGATTGATGATCATACCGCCGAGATCAACAGTATTGATGATGATGGTCTTATCCTGATCCTCAATAGCCTGGAGGTACTTATAGATATTCTCCTTTGTTCCTAAAACATTGATATCGTAATTACCTGCAAGGACGCTCTCCTGAGTCCTTCCCTGAAGAGCATCGCTCTCAGCCTTGTCCTCAGCGATAGCAGCCTGTCTGTCGCCATTGAGATCTGCAGCCGCAAGCATAGACTCACCTACATACGAAGGAGTGAAGTAGTAGTATGAAAGTGTGGACTCACCAAGATCAGAAGCAGAAAGTGTAGTAACCTTTACTTCACAGTCCTCAGCAAAGTGCTGCATATACTGATCAAGCTTGCGAGCATTGTAGATGTCGTTGTAAGCAACGAAATCATTTGTCAGCTTTGTTGTTGCTTCGTATGTAGCCTTGATCTCATCCTGAAGGGGCTTGATCTCAGCGATCTTATTATCGACATCTTCCTTATCAGCCTGAGCTTTCTTCAGCGCGTCGGAATCAGTCTTGATAGCGTTATACTTGGGCTTGACAGCAAGGAAGAAGCCTGCAAGGAGTATAACGAAGGCGAGCAAAGCGCCTAATATGATCTTATCTCTGTAATTGAGTTTCATTTCTATCTACCTCCCCATTAGTTATCGGATTTCTCGGGCTTGTAGGCGCTTTCGCGGCCATTCATAGCCATTGTGACTGAGAACGATACAGATTCCTTATCCTCATCGATGTCGCCGTTATCATTTCTTACGATATTAACGTTATAACCCGAATACGAAGCATTGGAATAGTAATCATTGTTATCACTGAAGTCCTCATCAAGGAGATTGTCAATGTAAAGCGAGGGGAGCTTCTGCACTTCCTCCTTGCTTCCCTGAGCAATTACCTCAAATCCGAGCACACCGCTTGAATAGGACGGAGTAGAAATCGACGCAAAATCGAGATCAAGATCCTCAACCGTCTTGTCAAGGACAAGCTGAATTGTCTCATACTTATCCTGATCAATAACAGGCTGCGAGTAGAATGCATCATGAGCATTCACGATCTTGGTATTGTATGCATTTACCGTATCTCTGAGCCCAATGAGCTTATCACGGTGAGCAAGCTTCTTCTTAGTCTCGGGAGAATCGATATACTCTCTGATCTCCTTTGTCTCATGCTTGATACCGAGATCTATCACTGTAAGAACGCCCCATGTACCGCCTATAAGAGCACCTGCCGCAAGGATCATCGCGAGCATCGGGATAGTACCGCCGCTGCCGTTTCCGCCGCCGCTTGCTCTCTTGATAGCTGCGCCGAGCTCAGTATCAAGGAGGTTGATCTTCTCAGTTTCCTTGTTACGCTTGAACATAGCGCCGATAGCGTTAGCATAGAGGGAGAACTCAAGGTTCTCGTGACCGTGTATCTGCGGAGGAACATTGATAAGGCTCGTATTGAGGTCGAGCTTCTCAAGTTCATCGGTAAGTCTTACGTAATCATGGGTATCGCCGTAGAAAACAACGTTCTCGATAGTCTCACCGGTGTTACGGCTTCTGTGGAACTGTAACATACGGAAGATGTTCTCGTTGACAGCCTCGAAAACGTAGTCAGCAGATCCGCCGTAGTCATCGGGGTCGATGGTGGCGAAACGTGAGAATGAAAGCTGACCCGACTCATAGAGGTTGAGTGAGATGAAGTTGTTGTCGATCTGAACAGCGAGGAGGGGCATCTTCGACTTGATCCTTGTATCAGCAAGAAGAACCTTTGTGATACAGTTGCATCCTACCATTACGGAGCGGAGCGAGATACCGAGGAGCTTGAACACTTCTCTGTAGCTGTTAACGATCTCGTAAGGACAAGCTGTAGCGAGTATGCGGAGCATGGGCTCGCCGGAATCGCTTCTCTCGTGAGCCTCACCTACGATAACATATGTAACGCTGTAGGAATCGTCGAGGTTGAGCTCAGCCTGGACCTGCTGCTTAACAGTCTTCTGGAGGTCCTGACCCTTAACGCGGGCAACGGTCATTTCCTTGAATATTGTGAGGTTAGACGAGATGCTGACGATAGCTTCCTTGTCGGGCATCTTGTTTCTCTTGAGCACACCGTTGATAAGTGTTGCAACGTTGGGCACGTCTCTAACGTGACCGTTAACGATGAGTCCCTCTTCGAGATTGAGTGTAGCAGCGGAGCTGATCTTGATCTTACCGTTGCTTTCAACGCCCTTAACAACACGGACGTTTCTGTCAGTTATATCAAATGAAAGCATTTTCCTTTTTCCACCTTTCCGTTATTCTTCGTTTTCGAGACCTGCGAGCGATCCGTAGAGCGCGGGGTAGATACCGATAACGACCATACCTATGATAACGCCCATGAAGATGAGGAGCACAGGCTCAACAAGACTTACAAGGCGCTGTACAGCTGAGTCAGATTCTTCCTCGTAGTAGTCAGAAGTTTTTTCGAGGATGGAATCGAGGGCACCCGACTCCTCACCAACGTAGATTACCGAGCAGAACATAGGCTCGAAAAGCTCCGTTCTTGTGATAGCAGCCGAAAGTGTTTCACCCTGTTTAACCTCATCAACAACATCGATGAACTTCTCATCAACATATCTGTTGCCGAGGATAGCGGACGATTTCTGCAGGCACTCTACCATAGGGATACCGCTGGAATAAAGTGAAGAAAGAGTTCTTGCGAAACGGCCAGTGTATATCTTTGTTACGAGGGGGCCCCACATTGGTCCCTTGAGGATAAGTCTGTCGACCTTGTAGCGGAAGTTGGGGATCTTCATTGCGTATCTGAAGCCGAAGTAACCGCCGAGTACAAGGATGATAACTATATACCACTTTGTTCTGAGGAAGTCGGAGATAGCCGCCATGATCTTTGTCAGAGCGGGCATCTGATCGGGGTCCTCATACATTGCCAGGAAGTTAGGCATGATAACGATGAAGAGGAACATAACGATAACTACGCAGAGTATCGCAAGTATCGCGGGGTAGACCATAGCGCCCTTGATAGTGTTCTTGAGCTTGTTCTCCTTAGCGTAGTGCTCCGCCATTCGCGTCATGATAACGTCGAGCGAACCGCTCGATTCACCGGCGTTCGCCATCGAGATAAGGAACTCGGGGAAAGAACCCGAATGCATCTCGAGAGTGGACGAGAAGGATTCACCCTTCTGAACGTTCTCATAGATGTCCTGCCAGATAGCTCTCGCCTTTTCATTTTCCTGTTCCTTGACGAGAATGTCGATCGCTTTAACAAGGGTCAGACCGGAAGTAAGCATAGCGCTGAGCTGTCGGCAGCAGAACGCGAGCTCCTTGGTGCTGAACTTGTAGATTGATCTTGTGTTACTTGAATCGTCTTCCTTGTAATCCTTGATGAACACTCCTCGTTCTTTCATCTTTTCGAGGAATTCCTGTTCATTCTCGGCATTAGCCTTGCCCTTGACCTGCTTGCCTCTTGCGTCCTGAGCAATGTAGGAATAACTCTTCATACAACCACCTCCATAGTTTTTGATTAAGCCGGAACAATCCATACTGCCCTAATAATAACAATTATACCATTTTAACAGTTACTTTTCAATCGTTTTTTTGCCATAAATAATCAGCGGGTTTTTATTAATATTTACCAACAATTATACCGTTTGTAATATTTGTCAGGGCATAGTTCGATTATTCTACAAAAAACAATCTCAAGGCAGAACAAAACGCAGCATTGATGTACCCATGCTGCA
>Ga0255060_10000109_pt1 | contig 15185 bp, 26 predicted proteins | sample 172RNAGHGlowgp2_FD_183094 | JGI IMG/M metagenome (GOLD analysis project Ga0255060, IMG submission 183094) | Metatranscriptome of sheep rumen microbial communities from Palmerston North, Manawatu-Wanganui, New Zealand - 1728 RNA GHGlow gp2... | ecosystem: Host-associated > Mammals > Digestive... | reverse complement strand
TGTGCTTCTTCTGCAGGTGCATCAGCTGCCGGCTCAGCCTTTTTTGCGGCCCTAGCGGCTACCTGTGCCTTGTTCTTGAAGTTTGCCTTGCAGTACTTGCAAACCTTCACTTTGTTGCCGTCCACTTCCTGCTCATAAAGTGTCTTTATCTGGGTAGTGCCACATACAGCGCATGTTCCACGGCCATGATTCGGTTCCTTGCGGATACCTGTTCCACGATGTGCTTTAGACATAGATTACTCCTTGATTAAGCTTCGGCCTTAGCAGCCTTTGCCTTTTTTGCTGATTTCTTTTCGTCCTTTGCATCGGCACCATCAGAATCAGGCAGCTTATAGTCCACCAGCTCAAGGATTACCACATCAGCGGCATCACCCTGGCGGAATCCCATCTTCAAAACACGAGTGTAACCACCGTTGCGCTCCTTCATGCGAGGTCCGATCTCTGTGAACAGCTTGTTCAGAATCTTCTCGTCGGCAATGAATTTCGCAGCGATTCTTCTGTTGTGAACAGTGTCTTCTTTTGCACGGGTAATCAGCTTCTCAGCTGCCTTGCGCACTTCCAAAGCCTTAGCCTTTGTCGTTGTCACGCGCTCATACCGGAAAAGGGATGTCACCATGTTGCGAGACATTGCCCTGCGGTGAGCTGTCGTGCGTGAAAGCGGATTAAATCCAGATTTATGGTTCATTCGTTCTCATCCTTATTTTTCAGCAAGTTCTGATTTTTCAGGTGACTGTAGTCAGTCATACCCAAAGAAAGGCCGCGCTCCTGAAGTTTCTGCTTGATTTCCTCAAGGCTCTTTTTTCCGAAGTTGCGGGTCTTTGTAATATCTTCCTCGCTTTTCTTTGTTAATTCGCCGATAGTGCGAATGTTTGCATTTTTCAGACAGTTTGAACTGCGGACGGAAAGTTCCAGTTCCTCAACGCTGAGGTTAAGGACATCAGGAAGATGACCGTCATCCTCAGAATCGTCGCCACCGGAGAATTCTCCCTCGTCGAAGTTGATGAAGATTGTAAAGTGATCCTTGGCAATCTTCGCCGCTTCACCGAGAGCATCCTCAGGATTGATTGATCCGTCTGTCGTGATTTCCAATGTAAGCTTCTCGTAATCGTTTCGCTCACCGACTCGGCATGGCTCAATGGAATACTTCACCTTCTTAATCGGAGTGTAGATACAGTCCATCAGCATGACGCCATATACATCGTCACTTCGGCTATCCTTCAGATCCTCTGAGGAAACATATCCACGTCCAAGGTCAACTTCAATCTCAATCTCAAGATTGGCACCTTCCATCATATTGAAGATGTCAACCCCTTTCGTATGAACCTTAAGCTGGCCTTCCTTTTCGAAGTCTTCACTTTTTACAACACCGGGTCCCTTAAACTCATAAAGCAAGGTCAACTGCTCTACTTCCGGGTTTTCCAGACTCAACCTGAGCATTTTCAGGCTGTTCAATATTTCAAGGGTGTCCTCGGAAACATTGGGAATCTTGTCGAATTCACTGGAAACGACATGCGGATTTCCGTCTGCACCATAGGAAGTAATTTTTACGGAAGAAATCGCATATCCCTGAATTGACGAAAGAAGGACCCTTCTCAGCGTATTGCCGACAGTAGTTCCCCATCCGTGTTCAAAAGGAAATGCCGTGAACTTACCGTAATTAGGGTTGGTCTCGAGGTGAACAAATGTAATGCCTTTCGGTTTCTTAATTCCCTTAAGCAGGTTTTTACGAGCCATCTGAACTCCTTTTTCAAGGACAGAACCTTTCGGTCCTCTCCCTACATTCAATCACATTTACACCTCCGCTCGGGAGATGCAAAAGCTATGTTTTACGCTACAAACAAGTGGGCATGGCAAGCATACCCGAACTTGATTACATGCGGCGTGTCTTGCGAGGGCGGCATCCGTTGTGAGGGATAGGTGTAATATCAGAAATTGATTTCACCTTCAGTCCCAGCGTGCCCAAAACGCGGATTGCGTTCTCACGGCCAATTCCAGGTCCCTTCACGAATACATGCACTTCACGCAGACCATAGCTTGCAGCGCGCTGAACGGCGGTTTCTGCCACAGACTGTGCCGCAAATGGCGTCGATTTCTTTGCACCACGGAAATTCAATCCACCGGAAGAGGCCCATGCGATTGCATTGCCCCTCAAGTCGGTAATCGTAACAATTGTGTTGTTGAAGGTCGCCTGAATGTAAACGTTTCCCTCGAAAACACTCTTCTTCTCTTTTCTCTTTCTTTCGGCTGCCATCACCTACCTCCGCTTATTTCTTCTTGTTCGCAACGGTCTTCTTCTTACCCTTGCGCGTACGAGAATTGGTGCGGGTGCGCTGTCCACGAACGGGAAGTCCCTTTCTGTGGCGCAGTCCGCGATAGCTGCCAATATCAATCAGACGCTTGATGTTGAGACCGATTTCGGTGCGAAGATGTCCCTCGGTCTTGTAATTCTCATCAATTGCCTTGCGGATGGCTGCCAGCTCATCTTCGCTCAAATCATTAATCAGCCTGTTCGGATCTGTCTTTGTCAGCTCACAGATGTGGTTCGCAGCTGAACGGCCAATACCATAAATGTACGTCAATGCAATATTGACATGTTTGTTAGGAAGGTCAACTCCCGCAATACGTGCCATCAGTTACTCCTCAACCCTGTCTCTGCTTGTGCTTCGGATTCTCACAAATAATGCGGACAATTCCGTTTCTTCTGATAACCTTGCACTTGTCGCAGATAGGTTTTACGCTGGTTCGTACTTTCATAAAAGTCCCCCTGGAAAAGTGTTATAATAGATTGAATCATGGCAGTTCGAAGTGACAGTTGCCGTCTGCGGGTGGAGGGGTTCCTTGGAAAGTTTTCCGTAAAATCACCGCGCAAATGCGTCTCACCATGAACTACAATTCAATATCTCACCATTACAAGTGTAGTGGTGAGATAATATAGCACATATTTCCAAATTAATCTAGTGTTTTCACCGCGAATTTGCTATTTTTTTTACAAATTTCTCGGCTTGAGTCCCTTCTTCGTGAATCCATCGTGGTGATGCATCTTGAGAAGAGCCTCAACCTGAGCCATAGTATCAAGAACCACGCCCACAATAATCAGCAGGGAAGTACCGCCCATCAACATGGAGATTGACTGGGGGAACTTGAATACAAGCTGAATGATCGTCGGCAGGATAGCAATTACAGCCAGATACAATGCGCCAGGAAGAATCAGGCGGTTCAACACTTTTGTCAAATATTCTTCAGTCTTGTCTGTTCTGATTCCGGGAATGGAACCACCGTTCTCACGGATATTCTTAGCAATCTCCACGGGATTCAGTGTTACCTGAGTGTAGAAATACGCGAAGAAAATGATCAGCAGGACTTCGATTACGTTATAAAGCCATCCAAGCGGATTCAATGCCTGTGTTACACTTGTCAGCCATGGTGCCGCACCGGAGCGACTGGCAAAACCGTTAGCCAGCTGCAGCGGGAAAGTCAGGAATGCAGAAGCGAAGATGATTGGGATAACTCCCGACGGATTGATTTTGAACGGCAAGTAAGTGCTCTGTCCGCCGTACATCTTGCGTCCCACGACACGTTTCGCATAATGCACGGGAATCTTGCGCTCACCGGACTGCTCGTAGACGATAAATCCAATCAGCACAATATAAAGACCAAGCGCAATCAAAGCGAACACTACGTTCACCTGACCGGCCTGCACGCTCTTGACCAATTCATGTATGGCACTCGGCATTCTGGCCACGATACCGGCAAGGATTATCATGGAGATACCGTTGCCGACACCATGAGCCGTAATCTGATCACCAATCCACACCGTAATCATCGATCCCGTTGTTACGGTCAGCATGGCTATCATATTGAATTTCCAGCCGCTGAAGATGAGCACTCCGGGAATCGCCTGGCTGATTGAGTCGGCATACACTGTCACGACATAGGACTGGAGAAGACATACGAAAATCGTACCGACCCTTGTCCACATCTGCACTTTCTGCTGACCGCCCTCTTCCTGAGCGATTCTCTTCAATGACGGAAAGATGACCAGAGCAAGCTGAAGGATAATCTGTGTTGAGATGTAGGGCATTACACCCAGCATGAACACAGAAAACCTTTCAAATGCACCACCTGCAAAAAAGTCCATGTAACTGGCAAACGCACTTTCTGCGCCACTACCCAGGTTCTCAAAATACTGCGCGAGAAGCGTAGCGTTGATTCCCGGGATAGTCAAAACACTACCGAAACGGAATACAGCGAGTATGAACAATGTAAAGAAAAGCTTTGAACGCAATTCCTTAACTTTGAACATGTTTACTACAGCATTGTTTGCCATTTATTCACTCCAACTTTTTATTTTGCAGACTCAGCGGAGGAAACCTTTACGGAACCACCCGCCTTCTCAATTTTTTCCTTTGCGGAACCGGAAACCTTGTCCACACAGACAGTGAGCTTCTTCGTGATCTCACCGTTGCCCAAAACTTTGATTCCGTCAGCGTTCTTTGTCAACAGTCCCTTTGCTGCAAGAGACGCGCTGTCAACAGTCTCGCCATCCGCATACTTTTCCTCAAGCTGCTGCAAGTTGAAGATTGCATATTCCTTTTTGAACGGCTCATTGCTGAAACCACGGCGTGCGATGCGGCGGTACAAAGGCATCTGTCCACCTTCAAAACCGACGTATGTTTTTCCACCTGAGCGGGACTGCTGTCCCTTGTTTCCCTTTCCAGCCGTTGTTCCCAGTCCGGATGAGGATCCGCGTCCGACTCTTTTCGGAGCCTTGTTAGCACCCTGAGGTGCATGCAATTCGAAATCTGCCATCAGTTGATCTCCTCACACTTTACCAGATGAGCGACAGTAGCGACCATTCCACGAATCTGAGGAGTGTCGTTCTGCTCCACCACTGAATTAATCTTTTTCAGACCGAGACTGCGGACAGTCGCGACCTTTGCAGGTTTCTGTCCGATTGTGCTCTTAACCAGTTCAATTCTCAATTTCTTTGCCATAATCAGCCCCACATATCCTTCAGAGCCTTACCGCGAGCCTGAGCGACCGCACGAGCATCCATCAGTCCTGCAACCGCATTGAATGTGGCGCGAACGACATTGACGGATGTTCTTGAGCCCTGAGACTTCGAGATAACATCTGTAATTCCTGCGGCATCCATGACGGCACGAACAGCACCGCCTGCGATGATTCCAGTACCAGGACATGCCGGCTTCAGAAGCACTGAAGAGCTCTTGTACTTTCCGATGATCTCATGGGGAATTGTTCCGTTCTTCATCGGGAGAGTGGTCAGGTTTGCCCTGGCCTTCTCAAGGCTCTTTCTGATGGCCTCTGTAACGTCATTGGCCTTTCCGAATCCGAAGCCGATTCTTCCCTTCTGGTCTCCGACAACAGTCAGAGCGGAGAATGCCATGCGGCGTCCACCCTTGACGGTCTTGGAAGTACGGTTCAGCTTAACCAGCTTTTCAATAAATTCATCCTGGGGTTTTCTATCTGCGCGATCTCCGCGTTTCTGGCGTTCGTTTTCCATAAACACTCCTAGAATTCAATCCCGGCTTTGCGGGTAGCATCAGCAAGTGCCTTCACGACGCCATGATAGAGATAACCGTTGCGGTCAAACACTACCTTGGTAATGTTCTTATCCTTGAGGCGGGCACCCAGTGCTTCACCAAGTTTATTGGCACTGTCAACGTTTGCCTTCAATGCAATAAAATCCTTCTCCAATGTTGAAATGGAAGCAAGAGTCTTGCCCTCATCATCATTGATAACCTGTGCGTAAAGGTTCTTGCCGCTCTTAAACACGGTCAGGCGCGGACGCTCTGCGGTACCGTATACAGACTTGCGGATGTGGACCTTTCTGTGCAGGCGCTTTCTCTGTTTATCAGTCATTTTTCTCAACATGTCAAACCACCTTATCTCACACCAGTCTTACCGACTTTGCGTCTGATAACTTCATCCTCATAGCGGATGCCCTTTCCCTTGTACGGCTCAGGCAGACGGAGCTTACGGAGCTGTGCGCTGAACTCACCGACAGCCTGCTTGTCGATTCCGGAGATGATAACCTTCACCACGTCCTTTGACTCGACTGTTACAGTGAGGTTGTCAGGAATGATTGCTACGAAGTCGTTTGAATAGCCAAGGTTCATAACGAGCTCCTTGCCCTTCACTTCCGCACGGTATCCAACACCCTTAACGATAAGAGACTTTGAGAAGCCGTCGGTAACGCCCTTCACCATATTGTTGATGAGATTGCGGTAAAGTCCGTGTGCTGCGCTTGCGTTCTTGGACTCGTCAACCGGAGTCACGACCACTTCCGCGCCCTTCACTTCAACCTTCACCAGATTGTTCACGTTCTGCTTGAGCTCACCCTTCGGTCCCTTTACGGTCACGAGGTTCTCTCCGACAGTAACTGTAACGCCTGCTGGAATAGCCACAGGAAGCTTACCTACTTTAGATGCCATAAGTTCCTCCTATTACCATACAGAACAAATCAACTCACCGCCAACCTGCTTCTCGGAAGCCTTCTTACCGGTTGTGATGCCCGTTGATGTTGAAACGATTAATGTACCAAATCCGTTATAGACACGGGGTAAATCCTTGTAACCAGAGTAAACGCGGCGGCCAGGTGTTGAAATCTTCTTCATACCGTGGATTACCGACTTGTTTACGTCGTCATACTTCAAAAAGATGCGGATGATGCTGTGTCCGTTGTCGTCCTGAACTTTCTTGAAATTCTTGATGAATCCCTCTGTCTTCAGGATCTTGACAATCTCCAGTTTCATCTTGGAGGTCGGAACATCAACCTTCTCGTGGTTGACTTTTGCCGCATTCTGGACTTTCGCCAGCATATCTGCTATGGGGTCTGAAGCTGCCATTTCTATTCTCCTACACTACCAAGATGACTTAGTGACGCCCGGCAAGAGGCCTTCACTAGCTAATTTGCGGAAGCAGATACGACAGATCTTGAACTTGCGCAAATATCCATGAGGACGACCGCACAACTGGCACCTGTTATACTTACGGGTACTATACTTGGGTTTACGAGCCGCCTTGATAATCATTGATTTCTTAGCCATGAACTTCTTCCTTATTTCCTAAAAGGCATTCCAAACTTGGTGAGCAGGACACGTGCCTCGTTGTCGGTGCGTGCGCTCGTTACAATACTGATGTTCATACCAGAAATCTTTACGATTTTATCAAAGTCGATTTCCGGGAAGATAATCTGTTCTGTAATACCAAGAGAAAAGTTTCCGTGTCCATCAAAACCGGTAGCCTTGATTCCGCGGAAATCCTTAACGCGAGGAAGCGCCACATTGATGAGGCGATCCAAGAACTCATACATGATGGTTCCACGGAGGGTTACCATTGCACCAACTTCCTGACCTTCACGAAGCTTGAAGTTTGCAATACTTTTCTTTGCTCTTGTCTTAACAGCCTTCTGACCGGTAATCTGAGTGAGATCTGTAACTGCAGCATCAAGGAGTTTCTTATTCGTGAGAGCCTCGCCCACTCCCATGCTCACCACAATCTTCTTTACGGCAGGAATCTGCATCTTTGAAGTGTAGGAGAGTTCTTTGAAGAGCTCCGGGGCGATCTTTTCATTATAGACTTTCTTAAGCCGTGGTACGTAATTTTCCATTACAGTGTTTCTCCACATTTGCGGCAAACGCGAATCTTCTTGTCGCCGTCAAATTTGTATCCAACTTTTACTGGGCGTCCGCATTTCTTGCAGACGAGACCTACATTAGAGATATCCAGGGGAGCCTCAATTTCAGCGATTCCGCCGGCTTCCTGCTGTGATCTTCTCTTGATTGCCTTCTTTACAAGGTTGCAGCCACCCACGATGACGCGGACATGACCATTTTTCTCGAAAACACGTACTACAGTTCCGCGCTTTCCCTTGTCTTTTCCGGCAATGATTTCTACGTTGTCATCCTTATGGATCTTTACTTTCTGATTCATACGATTCACAACTCCTTACAGAACTTCCGGAGCAAGTGATATAATCTTCATGTAGTCCATATCACGGAGCTCACGGGCAACCGGTCCGAAAATGCGCTTTCCCTTGGGATTCTTGTCCGCATCGACGATGACGCAAGCGTTGTCATCAAAACGGATGTAAGTTCCATCAGGGCGGCGGTACTCTTTTGCAACGCGAACGATTACTGCCTTCTGCACTGAACCTTCCTTGATTGTAGAAGTGGGGATTGCCTCCTTCACTGCTACCACAACAACATCACCGATACCGGCATAACGGCGGTGTGAACCACCGAGAACCTTAATGCACTGAACCATCTTGGCTCCGGAGTTGTCGGCGACGACCATATTTGACTGCATCTGAATCATAGCTTAAACTCCTTAACCTTATTTGGCCCTCTCAACAATCTTGTCGAGATACCAGCACTTATCCTTGCTGATTGGGCTGCATTCCACGATGCGAACTGTGTCACCAACATGCGCCTCGTTCTTCTCATCATGGACCTTGCACTTCTTTGTACGGGTAACATACTTCTTATAAAGGCGGTCCATCTTCTTGGAGTCGATTGAGACGACGATGGTCTTGTCCATCTTGTCGCTGGTCACGATTCCAACAAAGGATTTCTTTCCGGCCTTTTTCTGAACCTTCTGTTCTTCCACGGGTCAGCTCCTTATTTTGCAATGGCTTCAGCAGCAGCCTTTCTGAAATTCTCCAGATCCTGCTGATGAATCAACGTATTCAAGCGGGCAATCTCGCGGCGCATGGTACGCTTCTGCACTGGATTATCTACATGGCCGACCACCATCTGAAAGCGGAGGTCCATGTACTGCTTCTTCAGTTCATTCCGTTTTGTTACCATTTCGGCATATGACAAATCCTTGTCTTTCTTCTTATTCTTTGCCATAACTTACTCCTCAGTCAACAGTCGGGCGGAATGCCACTTTTGTCTTGATTGGCAATTTGCTTGCGGCGAGAGTCATGGCCTTTGCAGCCAGATTCTTGTCAACTCCACCAACCTCAAACAAAATCATACCGGGTTTAATAACGGCTGCCCAGAATTCCGGCGCACCTTTTCCCTTTCCCATGCGTGTATCAGCAGGCTTCTTTGAAACCGGCTTGTCAGGGAACACACGAGTCCAAACCTGACCCTGGCGGTTGATGCAGCGGTTGATGGCAACACGGGCCGCCTCAATGTGCTTTGCGCTCATCCACACAGGCTCCATGGCTACGAGAGCCACTTCACCGAAATCCACATGGTTGTTACGGGTAGCGTTTCCCTTTGGCCGACCGCGCTGAACTTTGCGGTGGGCAACTCTTTTAGGACTAAGCATTTTCTACCTTTCCTCCCTCAGCTTTCGGAGCACGAGAAGCGCGGTTTCCACGATCGCTACCTGAGCGCTCACGGCGTGTTCTCTTTGTTGTCTCGCTGGATTCCTCAAGCTGCTCACGACCATAGTTCATTCCGTTGTAGACCCAAACTTTCACGCCAATCTTGCCGTAAGTCGTAAGAGCCTCATAGAAGCCATAGTCAATGTCTGCGCGGAGAGTATGAAGGGGAACGCGTCCTTCCTTGTGCTCTTCGGAACGCTTCATTTCAGCTCCTCCGAGACGACCGGAAACACGGACCTTAATACCCAACGCACCGCTCTTCATAGCATTCGCCGTTGCCTGTTTCAATGCCTTGCGGTATGATCCACGGCCAGAGAGCTGGCGGGCTATGTTCTGAGCAATCAGGGAAGCATTGACTTCGGCGCGCTTAACTTCTTTGATTTTAATCTGCACCTTTTTAGTCAGCTGCTTCTGAATATCAGCACTAATCTTTTCGATTGTAGCACCCTTCTGTCCGATGATTACACCGGGACGAGCAGTGTGAATCATGATTGTCACACGCTGCGGATGCCTTACAATTTCAATCTCTGCAATATCTGCGCTCTTGCATTCCGGAAGCTCCGTCACCATTTTGCGGATTTTGATGTCTTCCAGGAACAGATCCGCGTATTCACGGGGATTCGCATACCAGCGAGACTGCCAAGTCTTGTTTACTCCGAGACGTAAACCGATAGGACTAACTTTCTGACCCATTTTATTTACCCGCCTTTTCGTCTACTACGACAGTGATATGGCACATACGCTTCAGGAGCTGATCGGCACGGCCGCGTCCGCGGAACCACACCCTCTTCAGCCTCGGACCTTCGTCAATGCGAATTTCCTTGATATAAAGCATATCCTCATCCAGCTTCTTGTTCGCATACAGCGCGTTGGACACAGCAGACTTTAAAGTACCGCTGATGAGTCTTGCGCCTTTCTGAGGCATGGTCTCAAGAATAGCCATAGCTTCGGAACAGGACTTTGTTTTGATTACATTAGCCACAGGGCGAACCTTTGTGGGGGATGCAATCAGAAATTTTGTCGTCGCGACATAACCCTTAGTTTCTGCCATCTTTTACCACCTTAGCGTGCGCCTGCACCTTTGTCTGAACCGCCATGTCCCTTGAACGTGCGTGTCGCAGCGAACTCGCCCAGCTTGTGGCCGACCAGGTTCTCCGTGATGTACACAGGAATCCATGACTTACCGTTATAAACGGAAATGGTGTTTCCGACCATATCCGGGATGATTGTTGAGCAGCGAGAATAAGTCTTTATCATTTTCTTATCTGCGGCTGCTGCCTTGTTCATTTCAACAACCTTCTTGTAGAGAGATTTTTCTACGAAAGGTCCTTTCTTTACTGATCTAGACACTTTTAACTCCTACCTACTTCTTGCGGCGGCTAACAATGAAACGACTTGAAGTCTTTCTCTTGTTGCGGGTCTTATAACCACGACAAGGCTGTCCCCAAGGAGTAACAGGCTGGTGTCCCTTACCGGCACCTTCACCACCACCAAGCGGATGATCCACAGGATTCATGGCCATACCACGAACTGTCGGGCGGATACCTCTCCAGCGAGAACGACCGGCTTTTCCCAAAGACGTGTTCATGCGGTCCTCGTTGCCTACGATACCGATTGTTGCGTAGCATTTTCCGTTCACACGGCGAAGCTCACCGGAAGGCAACTTGATTGTGACATAATCACCTTCCTTAGCTGCAATAAGAGCACCCGCACCGGCAGAGCGGACAAGCTGTCCACCACGACCAAGAGTCAGCTCAATATTGTGCACTGTAAATCCGACCGGGATTGCAGAAAGCGGCAGAGCGTTTCCCACTGTGGGAGCTGCATTCTCACCGGACAGGATTTTCTGTCCAACAGTCAGGTTCTTAGGAGCGATGATATAGCGCTTCTCTCCGTCCGCATAGGCGATGAGCGCGATATCGGCTGAGCGATATGGATCGTACTCGATTGTCTTTACGGTTCCCGGAATTCCGTGCTTATCACGTCTAAAATCAATTTCACGGTACTTTCTCTTGTGACCGCCACCCTGGTGACGTACCGAAATACGTCCGCCGGCTCCACGACCAGCCTTTCTCAGACGGCCAGTGGTCAGGCTTTTTTCGGGCTTATCGGCTGTAATTGCGTCGCGTACCAAATCAACGCGTCCGCGTGTGCCTTTTGAATAAGGCTTGTATACTTTAAGAGCCATATGGTTCCCCTTACTTACTGCTCAAAGGCTCAGACGCCCTCGAACACCTTAATTGTCTCACCAGGTGCAAGCTTAACTATTGCTTTCTTGTAACTGGATGTTCTGCCAGGTCTTCCACGAAGACGCTTCATTTTGCCGCGCACATTCATTGTCGTGCAGTCAACAACATTTACGTTGAAGAGCTTGCGGACGGCTTCCTTAATCTGAATCTTTGAAGCAGCGGGATCCACCTTGAAGGTGTACTTGTTCTGCTCACGGAGCAATGTTGCCTCTTCAGACAGGATGGGCTGAATCAGAATATCTTCATAATTCATTATTTTGCCTCCAGTTTGCCGTAGAATTCAGACAGGTTCGCAGCGGCACCCTCCAGAAGGATTACCTTTCTGGCGTAGTACAGGTCATGCGCGCGAAGACGGTTGTATGACAGGAAATACACGTTAGGAAGATTTCTTCCGGCACGCTTGATCATCTTGTCATCATCCTTAAGCAGAATGACGGTGCGAGTTTCCTTTGCAACGTCCTTTGCCTTGTCGCCCTGTGTAAGATTGGTAAGAATCTGAACCAGATCCTTTGTCTTACCACTTTCAACGGTAAAATCTTCCACCACAGTCAGCCTGTCGCTCTGAGCCTGAAGACTCAGGATTGATTTCATTGCAAGACGCTTTTCATTCTTCGGAATTGCGTAGCTGTAATCGCGGGGCTTGGGTCCGAAAATTGTACCGCCGCCAACATTGATCGGAGATTTCTTGTCTCCACGGCGTGCGTTACCGGTTCCCTTCTGCTTGTAGGGCTTGGCATTTGATCCGTGAACCTCAGCGCGTCCCTTTGTGCAAGCTGTTCCGACACGTTTATTTGCTAATTCGTTTGTGATGGCATAGTAGATAACATCTTCGTTCACTGGGAGACCGAAAATCTTATCATCAAGATTGATTGTCCTGAGTTCCTTTCCATCGGTTGAATAGACTTTCTTTTCCATACTATTCCTCGACCTTATTTCTTAACAGCGGCCTTAACGATGAGCGTGCCCTTCTTAATACCAGGAACCGCACCCTTTACCATCAAAACCTTGAGCTCAGGATCCACCTTAACAACCTTGAGGTTCTGCACTGTCACACGCTCAAATCCCATGTGGCCCGGCATTTTGATACCCTTGAGGCTGTGTCCGGGAGTTGTACAGCATCCTGTTCCTCCTGCCTCGCGGTGAAACTTAGAACCGTGAGTGGCACGTCCGCCGTGGAATCCCCATCTCTTCATTACACCCTGGAACCCCTTACCCTTTGAGGTAGCGGTAACATCAATGTAAGAAATATCATTGAACAGCTCAACACCGATCTGGTCTCCGACCTTAACCTCGCCTTCAAAATCGCGGAACTCTTTGAGGTGACGCTTTGGTGTGATGTTCTCCGGGAACTGTCCTGCATAAGGCTTAGTCACTTTGCTTGGCTTCAAATCCTCAAGACCAAGAAGGACAGCGTTATAGCCGAACTTATCCTCTGTCTTAGTAGCAATGACTGTGTTTGGCTCGACGTGGATCACGGTTACTGGTGTCAGGTTTCCGTTTTCGTCAAAAACTTGGGTCATTCCCACTTTTTTTGCTATCAGACCTTTCATCTGAATACTCCTATTTGGAAGATTCTGAATCCCTCTCAGGCTTCATACTTCCCATGGCCGCCATCCCCGATCCTGGGGACCGTTACCTATTTTTTACTGCCGACCTTCACCGACGGTGAAATGAACCAGCAGCTTTTCAGCAAACCGAACCTGCTTTCGCAAGCCGACTTACTGGATTTCTACTTCAACGCCAGCTGGAAGCTCCAACTTCATCAGGGAATCCATAACGGCCTGACTTGGGTCATAAATATCAATAAGGCGCTTGTGAGTCCTCATCTCGAACTGCTCTCTTGACTTCTTGTTAACGAATGTTGAACGAAGAACTGTCACCTTGTTGATTCTTGTTGGAAGCGGAACCGGTCCTGAAACCTTTGCTCCGGCTGTCTTAACCTGCTGAACGATGTCCTTTGCACTCTGATCGATAAGAGCAACGTCAAAAGCACGAAGTCTTACACGAATCTTGTCTCCTGCCATCATAAACTCCTACTTGAACAGAGAGGCACCGAAGCACCTCCCCGTCCAATTAAAAACTACTCAATAATCTTTGTTACCTGACCAGAGGCAATTGTGCGTCCACCTTCGCGGATAGCAAGCTTGAGTCCCTCGTCCATAGCGATGGGGTGAATCAGCTCACCAACAATCTTAACATTGTCGCCCGGCTTAACCATCTCAACACCGTCTGTAAGAGTTACAGAACCAGTGATGTCGGTTGTGCGGAAATAGAACTGTGGGCGATATCCTGAGAAGAACGGGCTGTGGCGTCCACCTTCCTTTTCGGAAAGAACGTAGATCTGAGCCTCGAACTTTGTGTGCGGGTGGATTGATCCAGGAGCAGAAAGAACCTGTCCGCGGATAACATCCTTCTTTTCAACACCGCGCAACAGGATACCGGCGTTGTCTCCAGCCATACCCTCCTGCAGAGTCTTGTTGAACATTTCGATACCGGTAACAGTTGAAGAAGCTGTCGGGCGGATACCAACGATCTCAACGGGGTCACCCATGTGAACGACACCGCGCTCGATACGACCTGTAACAACAGTACCACGTCCGGAGATTGTGAAGATGTCCTCGATTGGCATAAGGAACGGCTTCTGATCGTCGCGAACAGGATCATCGAACCATGAGTCCATTGTAGAAAGGAGCTCCTCGATGCACTTTGTGTTCTCTGCGTTGTCAGACTCGTTCAAAGCCTTGAAAGCAGATCCCTTGATGATTGGTGTGTCAGGTGAGAATCCGTAGCTCTGGAGTGTGTCCTTAACCTCTTCCTCAACCATCTCAACCATCTCGTCGCGCTCATCATCGCTGAACATATCAATCTTGTTCAAGAAAACGATGATCTTCGGAACACCAACCTGGCGTGCCAGAAGCAAGTGCTCTTTTGTCTGTGGCATAACAGAATCAGGACCGGAAACAACGAGAATTGCTCCATCCATCTGAGCCGCACCAGTAATCATGTTCTTAACATAGTCAGCGTGTCCCGGGCAGTCAATGTGTGCATAGTGGCGCTTGTCTGACTGATACTCAAGGTGGCGGCTGTTGATTGTGATACCACGAGCCTTCTCCTCCGGAGCATTGTCGATTTCATCGTACTTAAGCAACTTGTCACCGTACTTCTTTGCACAATAAGTGGTGATAGCAGCTGACAGAGTAGTCTTACCATGGTCAACGTGACCGATAGTACCAACGTTCATGTGAGGTTTAGTTCTTTTGAACTCTTCCTTTGCCATGATCTTCTCCTTGGCCTTACAGTTTATACTGCGGCGTATATAATTTTCATGTGTTGCACTTTAAGCCAGAAAATGCCAGTCCTGAAAGGCTACCGACACTTTCGCATACACACTTTTACCAAAAATAATGATGATTATATAGAAGGAACTTGCTTAGCTCAATCTACTTCATCTTTTCGAAGCAGCCGATTTCGCACCACCGGACACCGCAAATGCAGCCGGTTTGGTAGACGGAATCCCCTTTTGCTGATTCAAAGAACTGAAATCAGCGTGCCAGAAACCCCAGATTGCTTCAAAT
>Ga0255060_10000107_pt1 | contig 15194 bp, 5 predicted proteins | sample 172RNAGHGlowgp2_FD_183094 | JGI IMG/M metagenome (GOLD analysis project Ga0255060, IMG submission 183094) | Metatranscriptome of sheep rumen microbial communities from Palmerston North, Manawatu-Wanganui, New Zealand - 1728 RNA GHGlow gp2... | ecosystem: Host-associated > Mammals > Digestive... | reverse complement strand
TACGCATACCTCAAGGCCATGCAGAGCCGCTTCACCTTCCTGCTGCCTACGGATGATGCCTTGCGTTACTACTACGACCCCGCCAGCATGAAGAGCCGTACTCCACGTGTTATCGAGTTCCAGTTCATCGGCGGTAGCTTCCCCGTGAAGGTGAAGTTGTATAAGTACAACAGCCCCTACAGCACTGGTGGCGAGACGGGTACAATCGGCGCTGTCCTTCCCGGTACGACAAAGGTCGACAACAATGAGATTAAGAACCGTCTGAAGGACATCCTGGAGAGCCACACCATCGTGCATGACGGCACAAACCCAATGGCTCATATCAGTTCCAACAAGAAACTGCCTACACAGGAATACTATAGTGACCAGTGGTCAATTACCGACCCGCTTCCCGAATACTACCTCTCTAAGAATGGCAACGCCGTCAAGGCTGTCCGCGATGCAGAGGATAACATCATCGGGTTCAAGGGCGGTTTCCAGCTTGAGAACGAACGTATGGGTATCGTCAGCACAACTCCCGGTGTCACCAACTGTAAGGTTGTTGAACCGAATGAAGCTGATAACGGTTATACCTTCGTCCTCGATGCACCGCTGGTTCCCACTTACCGAAGCGTTTACAGTATCTTCACCAACGATGTCGATCAGGTAGAGAAAGGCATACCAGGTACAGGTGGTGAAACACCATACTCAGAATTCTACAAGCTCTGCCAGGCCGATGCATACGAAGCTCTGATTATGGGTTGCGGACTTGTGGACGTGAGTGTGCTCACCACGAAGAAGCAGCAAGACGCAGCACTCAAGAAGTTCAAGATCTTTATTGATGACAAGGGCTTGGACTTTAACGTACAGTTCTTCAACAACTACCGCTACACCGTCTTTGTTCCGACAAATAGTGCTGTCCTGAATGCTATCGCAAATGGCCTGCCTACTTGGGAAGAAATAGATGAAGACTATCATAGCCACTTAAAGCAGGAAGTGGATGAAGAAGGCAATCCCGTGTTTGACGATGATAACGAGCCCAAATATACCGAAGAGCTCGCCACACTCGAGGACAGCCTCCGCATCGCAGCTAAGATTACCTATCTGACCAACTTCGTTCGTTATCACTTCGCCGATAACTCTGTATTTGCTGACAGAACCGTGCTTAAGCCCAACGAAATGGTAACATCCAGCTATGATAAAGAACTGGAGCTCTTCTGCAAGATTCATGTTGACCGCGTCAATAATGGCTCAGGAGCTGACCTCCGCGTCTGCGACGATGTCACTTGGAAGAAGAACAACAACACCATGGCGGGTGCCTACACCACAGTCGCTGAAATAGATGGAAAGGATGTCAGGAATGTCCTGGCACGTGACCTCTCCTGTAGCTCAGCTCCAACTGGTACGTCCATGACGGGTATCACCATCAACGCATCCAGCGCCGCCGTTATTCACTCCATCGACGGATGCCTGAACCACGTTGCTCTGGACTCAGATGGCCGACATGACGGCACGTGGAAGACACCTCAGTCCTCCAGAAGGTACTTAAAGAGATATGCTATTAGAGATATTCATTAATATAGAGATACGCTATCCGATAAAATCATCCTACTATGAATAAATTAACAAAGCTTTTACTGCTTTGGGTAGTTGCACTCATGGCACTACCCTTGAGCGCACAGCAACGGCGTATCTCAGGTACCGTTTCTGATGACATTGACGTTATCATCGGTGCCAACGTCGTGGAGAAAGATAAGAACAATCGTATTGTCAGTCAGGCAATCACCGATATGAATGGTAACTTCACCATGAATATCAAGGATCCCAACAATACGCTTGAGATTTCCTATATCGGCTACAAAAAGCACATCGAGAAGATAGGAAGCAGCAAGAGTGTATTCAAGGTAACCCTGCAAGACAACGCTAAAACCATCACCGAGATCACGGTAACAGGTAAGAAGAATGCACCTACCACGGGTCTGGAGATTCCAGCACGCGAGTATGCCGGTGCAGTCCAGAACTTCAAGATGGACGACATGGAAGGTCTCGCCTTCGAGTCTGTGGACCAGGCCCTGCAGGGTCAGATTGCAGGTCTGGACATCGTGCCTAACTCCGGTAACCTTGGTTCCGGTACGACCATGCGTCTGCGTGGTACCAGCACCATCAATGGTAATGCACAGCCTCTGATTGTCCTCAACGACCATATCTTCCAAATCCCTGAGGACGAAAAGGACAGATATGACTTTGCCAACATGGACAACGAGGAACAGTTCTCTACGCTGCTTCAGGTTAACCCTGAGGACATTGAGAGCATCACGGTCCTGAAGGATGCTGCCAGTACCGCCAAGTGGGGTGCCAACGGCTCCAACGGTGTCATCGAAATCAAGACGCGTCGTGGTCATCGCGGCAAGACACGCGTCAACTTTACCTATAAGTTCAGTGGCACATGGCAGCCTGCTGGCTACGAGATGCTCAATGGTGACGGATATACCATGATGCTTAAGGAAGCATATTACAACCCCAACCACAAGAACACCTCAATGTGGGAGCTGGACTATAGAGAGGATATACCTTATATATATAATCATTATAATAAGAATACCGATTGGGTAAAGCAAGTTCAGCAGTTCGGTCAGGAACACAAGTTCACCATCAACCTCTCTGGTGGTGGTGAGAAGGCTACATTCCGTATCAGTGCCAACTACGATAAGAGTACAGGCTCCATCATCGGGCAGAAGCTCGACCGCTTTACCAGTTCTACTGCATTGGACTATTGGGTCAGCGACCGTATCAAGTTCTCAAGTAACATCAACCTGGCTTTCACGACCAACCATAAGAACTACAAGAACGACATCCTGGCTCGTGCATACAATGCCATGCCCAACATGAGCATTTATGAGTACAGAAGGGATGCAGAAGGTAATTATGTCGAAACAGACAACTACTTCAACATGCTCCCCCTGGCTGCCGTCTACGCTACTGGCTCCATGTCAAGAATGAGCAATAATGGCCGAATGACGACATACGACCTCAGGGACATGTTCAGAAACGGTAATCCCGTTGCACGTGCAGAAAAGGCATGGTGGAACCAGAAGCAGTATAACCTGACACCGCAGTTCAGCATCGAATATAAGTTGCTTGGCAAGGATGATGACCATCATCGCCTGAACTATGTGGGTGACGTACAGCTCAACATCTACAACACGAGCAACGACGAATACTGTCCCAGTGAACTCAGACCCATGGACTGGGTTTGGGGTGGTGACAATGCTGCCTATTATGCGCCAAACGACCCCATGCCCAACGAGCGTAACTATGTCAGCAACGACGAGAGTAAGTCACTCGAATTTACCACGCGTCACGACCTGCGTTACTATTCAGCATTCAAGAATCGCGACCACAGCGTAAGCGCATTGGTACGCTTCGATATGGCTGTGGGTAACAGCAGTTCTCAGTTGCTTGGTCTTTGGAACGTGCCCAATGGCATTACGGACCCGACCGTTGTGGCATTGCTCAACTCTGCAAGCTCCAGCAACTACGAATGGAGAAACCAGAGCTTCTATGGACAAATTCACTATTCTTATAAGAGTAAGTACTCTTTTGACGCTTCTGCCCGCTGGGATGGTAACACCAGCTTCGGACGTCAGAACAAGTACGGCTTCTTCCCCTCTGTCGGCGCTCGTTGGAACATCATCGACGAAGGCTTTATGAAGTGGAGCAGCAAATGGCTGAGCATGTTGGCTGTTCGTGCTTCTTGGGGTGTCACCGGTCTTGGCGGTGCTGGCAACAACCAGTACAACAAGTATGGTACCTGGGGTTACTACAATGGTCACCAGGTCATCAGACCCGAAAACCTCTCACTCAGTGAACTGCGTTGGGAGAAGACCCGTAAGATTAACTTCGGCTTCAACATTGGTTTCTTCAAGGACCTGATTACCTTGGAAGGTGAAGTTTATGACCACAGAACAACAGACTTGCTGATGGATAACCTCCGCATCCCGAGTGCCAATGGCTTCTCGAACCTGGCTAAGGTTAATGCCGGCGTCCTCCGAAACAAAGGTTGGGAGTTGAACTTCGCTACCTCTAAGATATGTAAGATAGGCAAGTTCGCCCTGAAGCTCCGTGGCAACATCGCACAGAACTTCAACGAGGTTGAGGAGATGAACCCCCTCATCCTGGAAAGCGACAAGTTAAATGGTAGCGAAAGGTATCAGCCTGGCAACTTGAATTACAATCAGCGTGTGCAGATAGGCAATGCCTTGGGTTCTATCTATGGTCTCCGCTATCTTGGCGTCTATAAGTATGACTACGACCACAACGGCATCACCACATCCTCTGTCAATGCCTACGGCTTTGCCGAGGTAAACAACAGCGGCTATGCTGCCGATGCAAATGGTAACATCAACTACAACGAGCCCATCAACACAGCCGCTGCTGATGCTCGCCGTCAGGGTGGTCAGTTGGAAACACTGGCATCCGGAGCAACACCTCTTTGCCCCATCGCTTATGATGCAGAAGGACGTATGCTGACCGATGCCAAGGGTATTCCTCTGCCCATGTACTACTGCTACAACGAGACTTATCGTTATCAGTTCCAAGGCGGTGATGCCATCTACGAGGACATCAACCACGACGGCCAGATTGACCGCTACGATATGGTTTACCTCGGCAACTCTAACCCCAAGTGCAATGGTGGTTTCGGTATCAATCTCTACTTTGGCATACTTTCTCTCAATGCAGGTTTCAACTTCCGTATCGGCAACCAGATTGTCAATATGGCACGTATGAACCTGGAGAGTATGCTGAACAATACGAACCAGAGTTATGCCACAACATGGCGTTGGCGTAAGAATGGCGACGAGACAGTCGTACCACGTGCCTTGAGTAGAGTACAGGGCTTTAACAGCTATAACTCTCTGCCCAGCGACCGCTATGTGGAGAATGGTGACTATCTGCGTCTCCAGTACATCCAGTTGAGCTATGACTTCGATGCTAAGAAGCTCAAGAAGTACGGTATCAACCAGCTCAAGCTGTTCGCATCTCTGAATAACCTTTGGTGCTGGACCAAGTACACCGGTGTCGATCCTGATGTCTCTCCACAGGGATTCGCTGTGTCGAAGGACAACAACCGCACACCTCGTACAAAGTCATTCACGTGTAGTTTAACCCTTGGCTTCTAAAAATCTGACGACAATGAAAAGTATAAAGAACATATATTACACGGCCTGCCTCACAGGACTTCTGGCTCTCAGCACATCTTCCTGCACGGACTGGCTGACCATCTACCCTCAGGACCGTGTCGTAGAAGAGAATTTCTGGGAAGACAAGAACGACTTGGAAGGTGTGCGCTATGCTGCATACCGACAAATGGCCTCCACTGTCTCAAGTTTAGTTCTCTGGGGCGACCTTCGCTCTGACAGTTTCAAGGAGAACGGTGGTTTCCGAGGTAACATGGATACCCATAACATGTACATCGAGATTATCAGCGGTATGCCGGACTCCAGCATGGGTGTCTTTGACTGGAGTGGCGTTTATACGACCATCAACTATTGCAATAAGGTCTTGCAGCATGGTGAAGAAGTGCTTGCCAAGGATAAGCAGTTCACCTCTGGCGAATGGTATCAGATGAGAGCGGAAATGAAAGCGCTTCGTGCACTGAATTACTTCTACCTGATTCGTGCTTTCAAGGATGTCCCCTATACCACTAAGGTCATTAACAAGGACTCAGAAGTTGAACATTTCCCACTTACTAACCAGCTTGCAGTCCTTGACTCCATCATCAATGACTGTGAAAGTGTCCAGGGTCAGGCACGTAACCGCTTCAGCGACATACGTGACACGAAAGGACTGATAACCAATAGTGCTATCTATGCTATGCTGGCCGACATGTACTTGTGGCGTGGCTCCCTGCACGAGGGTCGTCATGGTAAGAAAGGCAAGGACCTTGTCAACGGTGAGGAAGTGAACCACGATGTCAGCGAAGACTATCAAAAAGCAGCCGACTATGCTGAGCTGAGCCTTCAAAAGCTTGCCGAGCAGAACCTGGAGGAAACTTCCGCCATTGGTTTTTCTACTGAGACAAAGAAGACGGAGAACTATGGGCTCACAAACTGTGATATGATAAAGAATGACTTTACTGGCGTATCGCAGTCCACTTATCCTAAGTTTGAAGCACAGACCGCTATTTTCCAGAAGGGAAACAGTTCCGAGAGCATTTTCGAGCTGCAGTATAGCGTATCTGACGGCTTGAGTAACACGATTGTGAACAGTCTCTTTGGCACAGGCGATGGTACACATTTTCAGGTTAGCAATGAATCGCTCAACCTCATTTACGATGGTGGTGTCACGAGCGATAAGGCTGGTGGCGGCATGTGGGATTCACGCATCTGGGTATGTTGTCAGGATAAGTTGACCACCGGTAATTCCATAGATGTCGGATCTGGTTCAGGTTCTGGCAGCAATGGATATTTCTGCATGAAGTACCACCTGCCTACTTCAACCTCATTGCCAATCTTGAATATGACAGGTGCCGGCCCGAGCCGTGACATCAAGAGCCTGAGATATACATCTACAAATTACAATAATTGGATTGTCTATCGTATGACTGATGTGATGCTCATCGAGGCAGAGGCTTACGCTTGCCTTGCTAAGAACAAGACGGATGCTAATGCTAAGAAGGCGACGCAGATTTGTAATGCTGTCCATCGTCGTTCCTATTATAATTACAGGAACGATAAGACTCCTGGACTCAATGTGACAACGGCTGGTGATGGTGACATCTTCATTACAGCCAGAGCGAATAAGACTGGCGTGAACCCAGTCGATGCCATCATCGGTGTTATGAACGAACGTCAGATAGAGTTGATAGGAGAGGGCAAGCGTTGGTTTGACTTGGTTCGCTTCGCAGAGCGTTCCTCTGGCGGCAAAAAGAATGATGGCAAGAATGGTGATCCCGAGGATCCCAGAGAGTCAACAGAAAAATGGCCCATCGAGAATGGCTATACTGGTATGAGGACTATGGTTGAGATGTTCCTTGGTGCAGGCTCCAATTCAGGCTATGCCACCACTCTGATGAACCGTTTCAAGAACCGCTATGGTCTGTACTGTCCTATATATTATATGGAAGTGAAGGCCAGCGAAGGTGCCATCGAGCAGAACCCTGTTTGGAACAAGTCTAAGTACGAGCAGTAAGAGAAAGGAAATAATATATCAGTTTTATAAGATATAAACGATATGGCTAATAACAGAATAAACAGATACGTCGGTGCAATTGCATTTGGGACACTCTTGGCAACAGTGTCAGGTTGTACCGATACATGGGATGACCATTACAACTCTGACGGAACAGCCGCAGGAACGACTGCTACGTTATGGGATGTGATTAGTTCCAACAAGGAGCTCAGTAAGTTCACGGAAATTGTACGTAATGCCTATTACTATAAGGACAATGAGCATCCTGTGACCACCTACAGTTTTGAGGACATCCTCAACGGTGGTCAGGTGAACACCGTATGGGTTCCTGATAACAATGCATTGTCGCAAGCAGAGTTCGATTACTGGATGAAGATGCTGGCTGAGAGCAAAGCTAATCCCAACAGCAATGCTGGCTTTAATGTTCAGCAGCAGTTCCTGGGTAACCACATTGCCCTTTGGCGTCACAATATCTCTGAGCCGGGTATTGACACGGTGAAGATGGTTAATGGCAAGAACTTGATCTTCAACAAGACTGCTCGTACGCTGGAAGGTGTTTCTCTTGGAGAATACAACATACCAACTGCCAATGGTGTGTTGCATATCCTCCGGGGCGTTGCACCGTTCCGCTACAATCTGTACGAGCACCTCAAGTATGGTGATACGAAGGCAAAGAAATTCAGTGATTATGTTGTCGGTCAGGATACGACCTACTTCTCTCAAGATTTAAGTATTGAAGGTCTGCCCGACGAGAACGGTCGTCCCACTTATGTGGACAGTGTCTATTTCACGAGTAACATGTTGTTCGAGGCGAGACATTGGAACCTCGAGAAATCTGGCGAGAAGTGGCAGATGTTGAGGAATGGCTTCGCTGCCCGCATCAATGCGGAAGACTCAGCATTTGTGATGCTCATGCCCACAGACAACGCATGGGATGCTACCTACGAGAAGCTGAAGAGTGCCTACGTTTATTCTCCCGTTTATGAGGATAAGACGAAGGGTGACGAAAACGTTACATCTGGTATCAGCATCAAGGGTTTGAATGCCGATTCCCTTCAGAAGATGAGCATCGAGATGGACATGATTTCTCCGCTTGTCTTCAACGTGAATGTTCAGCCCAAGGTTGGCGGCCAGATGTGGACGCTTGATAAGTTTGCCCAGTTGAAAGGTGAAGGAGCTCAGTATCTGCTCAACACTTATGGCGACACGCTTCGTCAGGTTGGCAACTGGAAACCAACAGAGCTTTTCGATGCAGTGCCTGTCGAGATGAGTAACGGCCTTGCTTATGAAGTCAGTTCCCTGAACTTCCCCAAGGAATACTATACACCTGATGTGGAAGTGGAGCTCGAACATATCGGAACCTTCTATAATACTTTGGGCAAGAACTACAAGGTAGGTTCCAGCACAGGCAGAGTATCATTCTCTAATGAGGCCTTCAAGGAGTTCACCAGTGTTTATGGTGAGGTTAGCAACAACAACTTCTACTTCCTGCAAAGGCAGAGTGCGAATAAGGGTCCGCAATTCGAGATTAAGCTCAAGGGCAACAGCCCCAGTGCTTATGTTCCTACAGCCGACGTTATGAGTGGTACCTACGACATACAGGTTGTGTTTGTTCCCTACTGGTACTTGGATTTATCTTATGGCGACGCGTTTAAGTACTATGAAATCAAGTACGATACGACGTATGTTGAGTACAAGGATGTCATAGATGGCGAAGAGGTGCTGCTGACGAATATGGTATTGAAACCTTATGCAGTTGGACTGAACTATGAGCTTATAGACAGTATCAGCAACGCCAACCAGTATGTAATCAAGGCTTCTATTTCGACCACCAATGGCAGCAAGGAAACCTCCAAGGAATTGACGAAGAGTATCTTCTATGATGGGAAGAAGGTTGATACGTTAACCATAGCCGAGAACTTCAAGTTCGACTATTCCTACAAGAATCTGATTTACTCTTACCCGACGCTTTATATAGAGAATATCAAGAAGAGCACGAATAAGGACCATGCAAATTGCGTGTATGACCTTATCATCGACAAGATTATTCTCAAGAGAAAAGATTAGCTTGTCCCATAGTAATACGATAGCAGAATTATGAAAAAGATATTCGATAAAACATTCTTGCATAGGACTTTGGGTATAAGTCTATGCTTCACGGCTCTTTCCTGTCTCTGCATGACGAATGTCTATGCTCAGGGTGAGTACGAAGAAGAAGAGGTGGCTGTTGTCAAGAAGCCAGCCAAGGTGAAGAAAGAAAAGACGTATAGGATGAAGACGGTGACGGGTTTGGTCACCGACGATGCCACGGGTGAACCCATGGGCGGTGTCCGTGTCCAGGCTCTAGGCTTGGAGAAGTACTCCACCCTGACCGAGGAAGATGGCTACTACTCCCTCTCCATCCCTGTCTTCTCAGATGCAGTCTATGTCTATGCCGAAGGCTACAACCCCCTGCAGGTTTCGGTCAAGGACAATATGGCAGATGCTAATCTGATTCCCACCGCATTCAACAGTTCCTTCACAGATGAAACACCTATCATCTCACAAAAGACGGCATACATCAACGAAAGCAGCAGCATCAGTGTCGATCAGGACATTGACCGTCTGTTGTCCGGCGATGTTCGTACTGTGGTGCGAAATGGTGTTCCGGGCATCGGGTCTTATATGACCATTCATGGTGTGAACTCCATCAATGCCAATGCACAGCCCCTGATTATTCTGGACGGTAACATGATAGACCCCCAGTATGACCGTGTGACCATGCATGAGGGTTTCTACAACAACCTCCTTGCCGGCATCGACCCTGAGAACATCGAGAGTGTGCAGGTCATCAAGAATGGTACTGCGCTCTATGGTGCCAAGGGTGGTAATGGTGTCATCAAGATTACTACCAAGCGCGGTAAGAGCATGGCTACGAAGATTGGCGTCCGCATCTATGGTGGTGTTGAGCTTACTCCGAAGAAAATCGATATGCTCAGTGGTGACCAGTACAGCAACTACCTGAGCGATATGGTCAGCACCATCAAGAACATGTCGGCAAGTAGCCTCAACACTTATCCTTTCTTGGACAAGAGTCCGTCCAACTACTACCGTAAGGTCTTCAACAACGATACTGACTGGCAGAAGGACATGTACAGGAGTGCAATGACTCAGAACTACAAGATAAATGTTGAAGGTGGTGATGATGTCGGCATGTATGCTCTTTCTCTGGGTTACACCAAGGGTAAGTCTTCTGCCAAGGGCACAGACTTCGACCGTCTGAACCTTCGCTTCAATACCGACATCCAGGTGTTCAGCAAGCTGCATACCGGACTGGATATTGCCTACAATCAGGTCAGCTACAACATCCTTGACAACGGCTGGAGCGAGGATTACTCCATGCAGAACATCGGTTCGCCCAATGTGCTTGGCATCATTCAGGCTCCTTTCATCAGCCCTTATTCATATTATTATGACGAGCACTCGAAAGCGCAGTATTCCAGCGAGCGCCTTGAGTTGTCAAGTGATTATGCCGGTAAGTATGCCAGCAGTTCCAGCAATAGTTGGGTGACCAATCCCTTCCGCTTCCCGCTCGTTCTTGGCAGTAAGGGTATCAATGAAGCTCTCCGCAATCCCTACTGGATTCTTGAGAATGCTCCTGGCGAGAGCAAGAACTATGCTCAGTGCACGCAGATTGACCTGAATGTCAGCCCCAAGTATCAGGTGACCAGGACCTTCAGCATCAGCGACCGCTTCAACTTCCTGATGACGCGTAACAGCGAGAAGTATTTCCTGCCCGTCAATGGTACGACCAATTACTTCCTCCAGGACTTGGGCTATATCAATGCTGTCCAGAAGACCCTCTTCTCCAAGGAGACAACCTTGCAGAACGACCTCCGTCTTGACTGGCGCAACATCTATGGTGCCCATACCATCAACGTCTTTGGTGGATGGCGCTACAACAACTACTCATATAGCTACAACTACATGCGTGGTTACAACAACGAGAACGATAAGCTGCCTATCATGAACAAGAACATGGCTTACCTTAACTATGGAGGTACCAATGACAACTGGATTGATATGGCTCTTTATCTCGATGCCAACTACAACTACTCCAACCGCTACTTTGCCGATTTCGCCTTGAGTATGCAGTCCAGCAGCCGCTTCGGTAAGAACACCAAGTCCGGCATCAAGATGGCAGGCGTCAGCTGGGGTGTCTTCCCCTCCTTACAGTTGGGTTGGGTCATTACGAACGAGAAGTGGTTCCCCTATACCAACGGATCTGTCAACTACCTCAAGATGACAGCAGGTGTTGAATTGAGCGGTAATGACGACCTTGACTACTACGCAGCCCGCACTTACTGGGAGAGCATGAAGGTCACCAACAATACCGTAGGCCTTTACCTCAACAACATTGAGAATAGTACCATCCAGTGGGAGACCACCAGAAGGCTTAACCTGGGCTTGCAGGGTGTATTCCTGAACAATCGCCTCTCTGCAGGTATCGAGCTCTTCTGGAACAAGACCAGCGACCTTCTTACCCTCAAGGAGCTCCACTACATGTCTGGTATGAAGAAGTACTGGACCAACGAAGGTGCCCTCACCAACCGTGGCTTCGACTTCAATGTCAATGCAGCCATGATTAACAAGAAGAACTGGAAGTGGGAAGTGGGCCTGAGTGTTGCTCACTACACCAATAAGATTACCGACCTTCCCGACAGCCCCAGCAACTGGATTACCCTGAGAGATGTCAATGGTGGAAATGAGGAAATCATCCATGGCTTCACCTCCAATGTCTATGGTCAGGAGAATGTCCTTACGGCCGTCGGTTGCCCCGTTGGTTCCTTCTACGGCTGGCGCACAGCCGGAGTGTTTGCCTCCGACGAGGAGGCCAAGAGAGCTGGCAAGCTCGGGTACCTCAAGTATCCTACTGGCCTGAAGGACGAGAATAGGCAGTACTATGACTTCAAGGCAGGTGACGTTCACTTCGTGGACAAGAACGGCGACGGTGTCATCAACGATGCCGACAAGTATGTCATCGGTAACCCCAACCCCGACATCTATGGTAACCTCTACACCAGCCTGTCATGGAAGAACCTTCGTCTCGATGTCAACTTCAAGTACTCTCTTGGCAACGACGTCTATAACTACCAGCGCAGCGAGATTGAGGGTCTCAACACGACCTACAACCAGACGACCGCAGCTCTGCGTCGCTGGACCTATGAAACCCAGGAAACCGACATGCCGAAGGCTTGCTACACCGACAGTGAGGAATGGCGCAACAACGAGCGCATGAGCGACCGCTGGATTGAGGACGGTAGCTACCTCAAGTTGAAGAACATCCGCCTTACCTATAAGATTCCTTATTCCAACAGTTGGCTGCTTGGCCTGAAGGTTTGGGGCGAGGCTAACAACGTGTTCACCGTTACCAGGTACTTGGGCACGGATCCTGAGATGAGCTGCCGCAACAGTTCGCTCTATCAGGGTATTGACACAGGTCTTCTTCCCAGTTGCCGCAGCATCAACTTCGGTGTCTCGATTAACCTCTAATATATCATTATACACAATTCATAATTCATAAGTAAAATGAATAAGATGAAAAGTAAATCAATTATATGCCTGCTGTTGCTGGGTATGATGTTTGGAATGTTCTCCACATCCTGTCAGGATATGCTCTCTCCTGATAGCGAGCGTCACTCATACACAGTAGCAGAGGATACCCTCTATTCCTACTGGGGCATCCTCAAGTCTCTGCAGAACATTGCAGAGCGTTATGTCATCCTGAACGAGTGCCGCGGCGACCTTGTCGATGAGAATTCTTCCTTCGTCAGCGACACCATCGGTGCCATTGTCAACTTCGGAGAAGTCAAAGACCCGGAGAAGTGGAAGGACGGAGCTTGCGCGTATCTGAGGATAAGCGACTACTACCACATCATCAACAGTTGCAATGCCTACATTGCCGAATGTGACTTGGAGCGCACCACGGGTACGAGCCAGAAGTATATGGTCAAGGAGTATGCTCAGGTTCAGGCCATCCGTGCTTGGGTGTATATGCAGTTGCTTTATGCCTATGGCGAGAATCGTGTTCCCTTCTACACGGAGCCGATGCTTACCACGGACAATATCAACAACTTCATTGCCGACAAGAACCACACGTTGCTGAATGCTCAGATTCTGGCCGAGAAGCTCGGTCCGGAACTCGAGTCAGTAGAGCCTGTCGAGGTTAAGATGAACGATCCTCAGTATCAGGACATGTATCAGGGAATGCCGGGGTACAACAGCTATGGCGACGCCGATCCCAAGAACTCCCATTTCGTTTGCCACAGCAGCAAGTGCATGTTCCCCGTTCCCATCGTTTTGGGTGACCTCTATCTGCTGAGCGGCGACTATGCAAAGGCAGCGCGTCACTATTACTACTACATCAGCTCCGACGTGTGCGGCCCATTGCCCGTCGACAGGTACTGCAGCACGGGTCTCGTGGATGTGTCGCAACCCAATCACATCTATAGCTACGATGAAATTAACATCCCATACACCGAGACAGAAGCAGTCAGCCGCGGAACGGAGTCCATCACTTGCATCCCCAGCAACAAGGGTAAGCTGGAGGGTAAGGTTATGACGGACATCAACCGTCTGTTTGGCTTCGAAGCTCAGCTGCGTACATCCAATACAGAGGGCGCTGGTGCAAGCGTTGGTTTGAGCATGAACTACGAGCGCGAGCTGATACCCAGCAGAGGCTACGAGGCATTGTGCGACAGTCAGAAGTATGAGATGTATGTGGGCACAATGGCTGGTCCTGCTACTTTCGACTGGAATACCTGCGAGCTGAAGGAGCTTGCACTCGACGGTCGTCCGGTAGGCGATGCCCGCCGTGCTTGGATTTATGACACGGGAGGTGAGCAGTTTACCTTCAGGGTAGGCGAGGATCGCCTTTTCGGTAAGATGGTAACTAAGCAGAACCCTGACCGTCAGTTCTCTACCGTCTATCCTCTCATCTATCGCAAGAGTACCGTATGGCTTCGCTTTGCCGAGGCTCTGAACCGTGCCGGCTTCCCTGGCTATGCCTTTGCCATCCTCAAGAGTGGTCTCTGCAGCCACCCCAACTGGGTGCCGAAGGATCCCAAGGCAGAGTTTGAGACAGAGAATGGTGCACCCCGTCTGTTGACCTCAGCCTACGACTATCCCGTCAAGGCAGGCGACTCCCTGTTGTGCTATCTGGATGATGTTACGGGAAAATACGTTCCGTCAGACTGGGCCACGACCAACAAGTTGAAGACTACTCAGGCTCTGACTCAGTGGTTCAGGGACAATATGGCTACCGAAGAACAGAGTGCCTTGACCGACGAGGCTTTGTTCGAGGCCATCAAGAATAAAGTTTACTGGAGGCCAGTCAGTGCCGAATCATTCGAGAATCAGCCCAGTGAGGATTGTCACAAGGCTTGCTACTACATTTCCCTTTCCGAGCGTCAGCGTGCAGCAAATGCAGAGTTCCTGAATCTCAATAACCTGACAGGTCAGGATTACGCTCAGCTTATCTATGTCAAGGAGCAGGGTACAGAGCAAGTGCCAAGGAGAAACGTGGTGACTTATTCCGATTCCGAGTACCCGACGGCACGCTATACGATTGGCGTACACCAGCGTGGTTGCGGCTTCATCGTATTTGACGACCCCAAGCACTGCCGCTCGTCCTACAACTATGTCGATCAGGTGGGTAAGAGACTCAAGGAGAATAAAGAACTTGCTAAGAGCGCTACCGAGGCAGAAGTGAGGAAGTATATCTACAACGATGCAAATCTGTCTGCTGTGGAAGATGCTGTCGAGGACCTTATCATCGACGAGATGGGTCTGGAGCTTGCCTTCGAGGGCACGCGCTTCAGCGACCTCTATCGTGCCGCTCAGCGTCGTGGTGCCGACTATCTGGCAGAGCGTGTAGCCAAGCGTCATACGGGTGAGGTCAACAAAGAACTTCGCAGGCGACTCCAAGACAAGACTACCTGGTTCCTTCCCATCCCTGAGAATTAAGCCAGAGAGCGAAAGCATCT
>Ga0255060_10000103_pt1 | contig 15423 bp, 27 predicted proteins | sample 172RNAGHGlowgp2_FD_183094 | JGI IMG/M metagenome (GOLD analysis project Ga0255060, IMG submission 183094) | Metatranscriptome of sheep rumen microbial communities from Palmerston North, Manawatu-Wanganui, New Zealand - 1728 RNA GHGlow gp2... | ecosystem: Host-associated > Mammals > Digestive... | reverse complement strand
TACCTGCCGTTGGCAGCAACTGCAAAAGTTGGTCATTAAGGGTTTTGTTTGCACCGTGTTGTGCCAGGCTCTTGGATGCCAGACCGGTCATTGAACGAAGTTTGATGGTGATTGGTGGTTCCGAGCGAATCAGCCCGAAAGTATGGACTGATATGCAAGAAAATCCGCGTAAAAGCGGTTGTCCCATCTTATAAATCAAAATCAAATTTCTACAGGTTATATGTGTGTGATAGATTTTTCTATTTAGATTGAAAAATCTTGAAAAATAAAACACATAAAATTTAATGCGATTGCCTTTATCTGTTAAGGAGGATCAAATGGCAAAGGAAAAGTTCGAGAGAACGAAGCCGCATATGAACGTTGGAACCATCGGTCACGTTGACCATGGTAAGACAACTCTTTCAGCGGCAATCACAATGCATTGTGCCAAGAAATATGGTGACAAGGCTATGAAGTATGATGAAATTGATAATGCTCCAGAGGAAAAAGCTCGTGGTATTACAATTAACACACGCCACCTTGAGTATCAGTCAGACAAGCGTCACTATGCTCACATCGACTGCCCGGGACATGCTGACTATGTTAAGAACATGATTACTGGTGCTGCTCAGATGGATGGTGCAATTCTCGTTGTTTCTGCTCCAGACTCAGTTATGCCACAGACACGCGAACACATCTTGCTTGCACGTCAGGTTGGTGTTCCAAAGATTATCGTTTTCTTGAACAAAATCGACTTGTTGGACGACCCGGATCTTCTTGAATTGGTAGAAGAAGAAGTTCGCGACGTTCTTGAATCTTATGGTTATCCACGTGATACACCAATCATCAAAGGTTCAGCATTCAAGGCTTTGGCTGACGGTGCTACTGCTGATGATACAAAGTGCATCGACGAATTGCTCGAAGTAATGGATACATATTTTGATGATCCAGTACGCGACAGCGATAAGCCATTCTTGATGCCAATCGAAGACGTATTCACAATTTCTGGCCGTGGTACAGTAGTTACTGGACGTATCGAGCGCGGTGTTGTAAACATGAACGATGCAGTTGAAATCATCGGTATCAAACCGACAGCTTCTTCAACTGTAACAGGTATCGAAATGTTCCAGAAGACACTTGATCAGGGTATCGCTGGTGACAACGTAGGTATTCTTCTCCGCGGTATTGAAAAGAAAGACGTTGAACGCGGTCAGGTTCTTGCAAAGCCGGGTTCAATTCACCCGCACACAAAGTTCGAAGGACAGATTTACGTTCTTACACAGGAAGAAGGTGGACGCCACAGCCCATTCTTCACAGGATATCGCCCACAGTTCTATTTCAGAACTACAGATATCACAGGTACTGTATCTCTCCCAGCTGGCGTAGATATGGTTAAGCCTGGTGACAACGTAACAATCCTCGGTGAATTGATTCACCCAGTTGCTATGGATCAGGGATTGAAGTTCGCTATCCGCGAAGGTGGCCGCACAATCGCTTCTGGTCAGGTAACAAAAATCGACGAATAATTAGGATTTAAATAAGGCGGAAGTGCAGAGCTTCCGTCTTATTTTCCCTGGAGGAAAAATGGCGACCGAAAAGATTCGTGTCAGGCTTCGTGCTTTTGATGTAGAGTTAATCGATCAGAGTGCAAAAGCTATCGTGCAGACTGTACAGAAAGCAGGTGCAAAGGTTTCAGGCCCTATCCCGCTTCCTACAAGAATCAATAAGGTAACTGTTTTGCGTTCTCCTCACGTAAACAAGAAGTCACGTGAGCAGTTTGAAATGAGAACACACAAACGTCTTATTGACATCATTGAGCCATCAGCAGATGTTATGGATTCATTGATGAAGCTTGAACTGCCTGCAGGCGTTGATGTAGAAATTAAACAGTAAGCACATTGTGCTGAATAAAAAACAGTACGGTCCCCAGGATCAGGGGATGGCGGCTGAAAACGGGAACGGCGCAAGCCATTCTCAAGGAGAAATGTCAGAATGAAAGGTCTGATTGCAAAAAAAGTGGGTATGACCCAGGTTTTCGACGAAGACGGCAACTTGACACCTGTTACCGTGATCCACGTCGAGCCTAATACGGTTGTAGCACTTAAAGACAAGAAAACTTTTGGTTATGACGCAGTAGTTTTAGGTCTCGGTGATAAGAAAAAATCGAACATCACTAAGCCTTATGCTGGTCAGTTTCCAGAAGGAATCACACCAAAACAGCAGCTTAAAGAATTCCGTGATTTTGAAGGCGAAGTAAAAGTTGGTGATCAAATTGGTGTTGAGCTTTTTGAATCAGTTCGTTACCTCGATGTAACTGCAACTTCAAAAGGAAAAGGCTTCCAGGGCGTTATGAAACGCTGGGGATTCCATGGTGGACGTGCTACACATGGTTCAAAGTTTCATCGCGAGCCGGGTGGTACCGGTCAGTGTACTTCACCAGGAAGATGCTTTAAGAACATTAAGATGCCTGGCCGTATGGGCCGTGAGCGTGTGACTGTTCAGAATCTTAAAATCGTTAAGATTGATCCTGAAATGAAAGTAATGATGGTTCGCGGGTCTGTGCCCGGGAATAAAGACTGTGCGCTGATCATCAAGTCTGCGGTTAAGAAATCCTAACGACAGGAGAAGACAATGGAAAAGAAAGTCTATTCAGTCGATGGCAAAGAACTTAGAACGATTAATCTTGATGATACCGTGTTCGGCCTTCCGGTCAATGAAGATGTTATCTATTATGCCATCAATAATGAATTAGCCAACAAGCGTGTTGGTACTGCATGTACAAAAGGACGTGCAGAGGTTCATGGCAGCAATGCTAAGCCATACAAACAGAAGGGTACAGGTAACGCCCGCCGTGGTGATAAGAAATCACCTCTTGTAAGAGGCGGCGGTGTTGTTTTTGGACCAAAACCGAGAGATTTTAGCTTTGCATTACCAAAAAAGGTAAAGCGTCTGGCAATGAAGTCTATCTTGAGCCTTAAAGCTCAGACAGACAGACTTACAATCGTAGAAGATTTTACTGTTGCAAGCGGAAAGACTAAAGACCTCGTAAAGATTTTGAGCAACTTCGGAAAAGACGAACGTACTGTAATCGTTCTTAAGGATGATGATGCAAAAATTAAGCAGGCCGGACGTAATATTCCAACTGTTTCATTCCTTTCGTTCAACAGACTTCGTGCCCATGATTTGTTCTACGGCAAGAAGATTGTTATGCTTGAAACAGCTGCAAAGAATCTTGGTGACTTTTACAAGGCAGAAAAGGGAGCTGAATAATGAATTACGAAGATATCCTTATTGAGCCTGTAATGACAGAGAAAGCAACTTTGCTCCGCGAGCAGGGCAAGTACGTATTCAAAGTACATCCTGATGCAAGCAAAATTGAAATTAAAGAAGCAGTTCGCCGTCTTTTTAATGTTAAAGTTGTCGATTGCACTGTAATGAACGTTGATGGAAAGGTTAAGCGCGTGCGCTACAGACCTGGTAAAACATCAAGCTGGAAAAAGGCAATCGTCAAGTTAGCACCTGGCGAATCAATCAAAGTGTTCGAGGGTGTATAACCTCGACGTGGTAAAAGGGGAACCTAGATGGCTCTAAAAGTATATAAGCCGGTAACTGCAGGAACTCGAACACGAATCGATCTTCGCAGAGATGAAATAACCTGTGACAAACCGGAAAAAAGCTTGTCATATGGTTTGCGTTCAAATGGTGGACGCGGCGCTGGCGGACGTCTTTCAGTTCGTCACCAGGGCGGCGGACATAAACGCAAGTACCGTGAGATAGATTTCAAGAGAGATAAGCACGGAATTCCTGGAACAGTTCATTCAATTGAATATGATCCAAACAGAAGTGCAAACATCGCCTTGATTTTCTATGCAGACGGTGAAAAACGTTACATCATTGCACCGAAAGGTTTGCAAGTTGGACAGAAAATTCTTTCAGGTGAGAATGCTACACCTGAAATCGGAAATGCCTTGCCGTTAGAGGCAATTCCAGTAGGTTTTACTGTTCATAATATTGAATTGACACTCGGACGCGGCGGACAGCTTGTTCGTTCTGCCGGTGCAAGTGCACTTGTCGCGGCAAAAGAAGGTGAATACGTAATTATCCGCCTTCCTTCAAGTGAATTGCGCAAAGTTCATAAGAAGTGTTACGCAACTATTGGTATCGTAGGCAATGAAGACCACATGAACACCAGTCTTGGAAAAGCTGGTCGTGCAAGATGGAGAGGTATCAGACCAACCGTTCGCGGTATGGCTATGAACCCTGTTGACCATCCGCTTGGTGGTGGTGAAGGCGCTGGTAAGGGCCGCAACCCGGTTACACCGTGGGGACAGCCTTGTCGTGGCTACAAGACACGCAACAAGCGCAAGGTTTCTGACAAGTTTATTGTCTCGAGACGTAAGAAATAGTTGTAGGAGTTAACCGTGTCAAGATCTGTAAAAAAAGGTCCTTTCATTGAAAAGAGCCTTCTTAAAAAGGTTAATGAAATGAACAAGGTGAGCGACAAGAAAATGATTAAGACATATTCGCGTTGCTCTACAATTATACCAGATATGGTTGGAAACACCATTTCTGTGTATAACGGTAAGTCATGGGTGCCTGTATACGTTACGGAAAACCTCGTCGGCCACAAGCTCGGCGAATTTGCTCCTACACGTACTTTCCGCGGCCATGGCGGTTCAGACAAAAAGGCTGGTAAATAGGTGGATATGATGGCTGATACAATTAACTATAAAGCCACTACAAAATTCCTTATTGCATCACCTACAAAGGTTCGTCCTGTAGCTAATGTAATTAAACGGAAGACCTGTTCAGAGGCTATGGCAATTCTTGAGAATATGCCGCAGAAAGGTGCTGGCTTGATTCATCAGACAATGAAGTCAGCTATGGCAAACGCCCTTTATGCAAATAAGAAGCTTGATGAAGATATGCTGTACGTAAAGGAAATTCGCATCGACGAAGGTCCTCGTCTTAAGAGAGTCTGGTGCCGTGCACGCGGCCGCGCTGACATGCTCGTAAGACGTATGTGCCATATTACAGTCGTAGTAGCTGAAAAGGCAGGTAAATAACGTGGGACAGAAAGTAAATCCGATTGGACTGCGGCTTGGAATTAACAAAACATGGCAGTCACGCTGGTATGCTGACCCGCGTGAATATGCTGATTTGCTTCACGAAGATCTGAAAATCAGAAAGCTCGTAAGCGAATTGCCGGAATGCAAGAATGCTGATATCGCTGAAGTTGAGATCGTAAGACATCCTCAGCGCGTCACAATTGTAATTCACACAGCACGTCCTGGTGTAATCATTGGTGTTAAAGGCGCTACAATCGAAAAGATTAGCGCTGAAATTCAGAAAAGCCTGACAAAGAAGGTTCAGATTAAGATTAAGGAAATCAAAAGAGCCGAAGTCAAAGCTTCTCTTATTGCACAGAACATTGCTCGCCAGCTCGCTGGCCGCGGTTCTTTCCGCAAGTGCCTCAAGCAGGCTTCAAGCGGCGCAATGAAAGCCGGTGCACAGGGCATCAAGATTCGTTTGAGCGGCCGTCTCGGCGGTGCTGAAATGACACGCTCTGAAGAGCACAAAGAGGGACGCGTTCCTCTTCACACTCTCCGTGCTGATATTGATTATGGATTCGTTGAATCACTTACAACGTTCGGTAAGATCGGTGTTAAGGTTTGGGTATTCAACGGAATGAACTATGGTCGCGACTTGAATGAAGATGCTGGACAGCTTCTGAAAAAACGCCGCGAACGCACTGATAAAGCTGATTCTGCTAAGGGTGATAAGCCTGCTGCTGAAAAGTCTGAGCGTAAAGAACGCGCACCACGTGCTGCTAAATCTTCAAGGAGCTAGTAGATGCCACTTAGTCCTAAAAGAGTTATTCACCGAAAGGTACAGCGCGGCAGAATCCATGGCAATGCTACACGCGGAAACGAACTGGATTTCGGTGACGTAGCACTTGTTGCAATGGAGCCGTTTTGGTTGACAAACCGTCAGCTGGAAGCTGCCCGTGTTGCCCTTAACCGTTATATGAACCGTCGCGGACAAGTATGGATTCGTATTTTCCCTGACAAGCCATATACAAAGAAGCCTGCCGACACTCGCATGGGTAAAGGTAAGGGTTCTCCGGAATACTGGGTATCAGTAATCAAGCCGGGTCAGATTATTTTTGAAGTAGGTGGTGTTGACCGTGCAACTGCAGAAGGCGCTATGCACCTTGCAGGAAGCAAGTTGCCGATCAAAACTAAGATCGCTTACAGTAATGATGTGCAATAAGGAGGAATAGCATGGCTAACAAGAAACAGAAAGAAATGTCATATTCCGAATTGGTTGCTCAGCGTAATGAGCTGAAGAGAAAATACATGGATCTTCGTTTCCAGATGGTAATCGGACACGTTGATAATCCAATGCAGAAGCGTACAATGCGCAGACAGATTGCGACATTGAACACGCTCATCCGGCAGAAAGAAATTGCCGGACAGGATAAGTAGGAGCTGACCCGTGGCAGAACAAGAAGTTCGTAAGGCAGTAAGACGTGAATTTGTTGGAAAAGTAACAAGCGACAAAATGCAGAAGACAATTGTTGTTGCTGTTACAACTAAGAAATTGCACAGACTGTATAAAAAATATGTAACGCGCGTCAAGAAGTATAAGGCACATGATGAGAATAATGATGCACATATTGGCGATACAGTTCGTATTGTTGAATGTCGTCCTCTTTCAAAAGACAAGTGCTGGCGGCTTGCAGAAATCGTTGAGCGGGCTAGATAAGCAAAGGAGAAGAAGCTATGATTCAGATGCAGACGTATTTGAACGTCGCCGATAACTCCGGCGCAAAACAAGTCCAGTGTATCAAAGTAATCGGTGGTTCACACCGCCGTTATGCAAGCATCGGTGACGTTATCGTTGTTGCTGTAAAGGATGCTATCCCTACATCAACAATCAAGAAAGGTTCAGTTGAAAAGGCTGTAATCGTTCGCATTTCAAAGGAATATCGCCGTCCTGACGGTACATACGTTCGTTTTGATGACAACGCTTGCGTAATCATCGACAACAACAAGAACCCGAAAGGAAAGCGTATATTTGGCCCTGTGGCTCGTGAACTTCGTGATATGGATTACATGAAGATTGTTTCACTTGCACCAGAAGTTCTGTAAGGAGAATAAACAATGGAAAAGAAGTTTAAGATCCGCAAGGACGATATGGTTGAGATCATTGCAGGAAAAGACAAGGGCAAGCGTGGTAATGTAATCCGCATTATCCGCGACAAAGACAGAGTAATCGTTTCTGGCGCAAACCTTGTTAAGAAAGCAATGAAGAAACGCAGCCAGCAGGATCGCGGCGGAATCGTGGAAGTTGAAGCTCCGCTGCACATTTCAAATGTTATGATCGTATGTAAAAAATGCGGTCCTACCAGAATCGGATATAAGCTCGACGGCGACAAGAAAATCCGTGTTTGCCGTAAATGTGGAGACACACTGTAATGAGTAATTACGAACCTCGGCTTAAGAAAGTCTATAGAGACACAATCGCCCCTGAGCTTTTTAAGGAGCTCGGTTATAAGTCAGTCATGCAGGTTCCTGCAATTAAGAAGATTGTAGTCAGCATGGGTGTTGGCGAAGCGCTTGCAAATAAGAAACTCCTTGATGCCGCAGTTACTGATATAACGGCAATCACCGGTCAGAAAGCTGTGAAAACCAAGGCAAAGAAATCTATTGCAAACTTCAAGCTTCGTCAGGGCAATGAAGTTGGTGTAATGGTAACATTGCGCGGAGCACGTATGTACGAGTTCCTCGACCGTCTTATCAATGTTGCATTACCACGTGTTAAGGATTTCCGCGGAATCAAGGCAACAGGCTTTGATGGCCACGGAAATTATTCCCTTGGTATCACAGAACAGATTATCTTTCCGGAAATCGATTTCGACAAAATTGAAAGAGTTGCCGGTCTGAATATTAATATCGTGACAAGTGCAACAACTGACAACGATGCCCGTGTTCTTCTTACCAAATTTGGCATGCCCTTCAGAAAGTAAGTGAGGAGTTCATGGCTAAGAAATGTTTGATTATTAAATCGAATGCGGAACCAAAATACAGCACAAGAAAATACAACCGCTGTAGAGTTTGTGGCCGCCCTCGTGGATATTTGCGCAAGTTCCAAATGTGTCGTGTTTGCTTCCGCAAATTGGCAAGTGAAGGCCTGTTGCCAGGCGTTACAAAGTCTAGCTGGTAGGAGAATAGAATGAGCGTTTCAGATCCGATTGCAGATATGCTGACAAAGGTAAGAAATGCGGCTCAGGCCGGACACGAAAGTGTTGACATTTCTACTTCAAAATTAAAGCTGGAAATTGTTAAGATTTTGAAAAACGAAGGTTATATCAAGAATTTCAAAAAAGTAACACAGGACGGTTTGAACATCATCCGCGTTTCTTTGAAATATGATGACCAGAACAAATCAGTTATTCACGGAATCCAGAAGATTTCTACACCTGGTCGCCGTGTTTACTCTGGCTACAAAGATATGCCGCGCGTTTTCAATGGTTATGGTACCGTTATCGTTTCAACATCTATCGGCGTAACAACCGGAAAGAAAGCTGTTGAAAAGCTCGTTGGCGGTGAATTGCTCTGCAAAGTTTGGTAATAGGAGGAAGTATGTCAAGACTTGGTAAACTTCCGGTGTCTATTCCAGCGGGAGTAAAAATTAGCGTTAATGACAATGTTGTTACTGTTGAAGGTCCGAAAGGAAAGCTTTCTCAGAAATTTGACAACGTTGAAATCAAGGTTAACGGTTCAGACGTAGAAATCAGCCGCAAGGATGATTCTCGTGTTGCAAAGGCATCACACGGCTTGTACCGCAACCTTATCAAGAATATGGTTACCGGTGTTTCAGCAGGTTTCACAAAGTCATTGATTATCAATGGCGTTGGTTACCGTGCGGAAGTACAGGGCAAGATGATTGTAATGAACCTCGGTTATTCAACTGATTTCATTGCACTCATTCCAGAAGGTCTTACTGTTACTGCTGATGCTCAGGGAAAAGTAACAATTACCGGCATCGACAAACAGTTAGTCGGTCAGTTTGCTGCTGAAATTCGTAGCTTGCGCAAGCCTGAACCTTACAAAGGCAAGGGTATCCGCTATGAAGACGAATACATCAGAAGAAAAGTCGGTAAATCCGGCGTTAAATAAGGGTAAAGCGATATGTTTAGAAAACTTAATGAGAAAGATAGAAAACGTCTTAAGAGAAAGATTCATATCCGCAAGAACCTTCGCGGTACAGCTGCCCGTCCTAGAATGACTGTTACACGCAGCAACAAGAATCTGTATGTTCAGGTTATAGACGACGATGCTGGAAGAACATTGGCTTCTATTTCAACTCTCGAGAAAGAATTTGCATCTCTCAAGCCTAACACTGAAGGTGCAACAAAGCTCGGTGAAGCTATGGGTGCCCGCTTAAAGGACAAGAAAATTACGACAGTAGTTTTCGACAGAAACGGCTATCTCTACCATGGTGTAGTGAAAGCTCTTGCTGACGGAACCCGTGCAGCCGGTATTGTATTTTAGGAGTTGGCTATGGAACACCAGAAAAATTATGATAAAGACCAGCCAAAGGAATTCATCGAGAAGCTTGTAAAGCTTAACCGCACTTCTAAGACCGTAAAAGGCGGCCGCAGAATGTCTTTCTCTGCTCTTACTGTTGTAGGAGACCAGAAAGGCCGTGTAGGTTATGGTTTCGGCAAGGCTAACGATGTTTCTGAAGCTATTAGAAAGAGCATCGATAAGGCCAAGAAGAACTTGGTAACTGTTCCGCTCAAGAACGGAACAATTCCACATGATGTTCAGGCTGAATATAAGAGCTCGTCAGTGCTCCTCAGACCAGCTTGTTCTGGTACCGGTATCATCGCCGGTGGTGCAGTCCGTGCTGTTATGGAAGCTGTCGGTGTTACAGATGTTTTGTCTAAGTCTCTTGGATCAAACTCTTCTGTAAACGTAGTTCGCGCAACTTTTGAAGCAATCAATTCTTTGATGGATGCTAAAGTTGTTGCTAAAAACAGAGGCAAATCTCTGGAAGATTTGTGGGGTTAATCATGGCAAAAGCAAAAAAGCTTAAGATTACATTGGTAAGAAGCACCATCTCACAGAAACCTGCTGTTGTAGCAACTGTAAAAAGCCTCGGCTTGAGAAAAATCAGTTCATCAGTTGAGCAGAATGCAACTCCTGATATCCTCGGAAAAATCAGGGCTGTTGCTCACCTTGTTGAAGTAGAGGAGATGAAATAATGTCTGAATTCAATCTGAGCGCACCTGTTGGTGCAAACAAGAAAAAGCGGATTGTCGGTCGCGGTTCATCTTCTGGTCGCGGTACAACTGCTGGCAAAGGCAACAAAGGTCAGCAGTCTCGTTCTGGCGGCAAGGTGTACGTCGGTTTTGAAGGCGGCCAGATGCCTCTTTACCGCCGCATCGCACAGCGTGGTTTCTCAAACTACTGGTTCAAGAAAGAATATGCAATCTTCAATCTTTCACAGCTTGAAGAGAAGTTTTCTGACGGCGAGACAGTAGACAAAGAATCATTGGTTAAAAAAGGTCTGCTCAAAAAAGCAGGTATGTTGGTAAAAGTTCTTGGTGATGGAGATTTGACCAAAAAACTTACTGTTGCTGTAGACAAGGTTTCTGCTTCTGCAAAGGAGAAAATCGAAAAGCTCGGCGGAACAGTAGCTGTTACCAACGAATAAACGGAGCAAGTGGAAAAATGGCAAACAATCCAATAGTTAATATGCTAAAGGTTAAGGAACTGCGCGAGCGCATCTTCTTCACCTTCGTCATGCTTGCAGTTTTCCGCTTGGGAAGTGTTCTCACTATTCCGGGAATCAGTGCCCAGGCCTTGACTGCTTACTTCAAGTCACTTACTCATGGAAATGCGTTTGTTGATTACATGGACTTTTTCGCAGGCGGTGCCTTCTCGAATTTCTCTGTGTTTATGCTTGGTGTTATGCCTTATATTTCTACACAGATTATCATGCAGCTTGCATTGATAATCTTCCCGTCGCTCAAGAAGATTGTTCAAGACGACGGCGGCCAGAAGAAATTTAATGCCTGGACAAGAATCGGTACAGTTTTTGTATGTCTGATTCAGTCAGGCATTGTTGTTGCTTATGCTTCAAGCATTCCAGGCGCAATCATTCTTAATAACCGCATAGTGTTTACCGCTATCGTTCTGATTACTGTCACGACAGGTGCAATGATTACTGTCTGGATGGGTGATCAGATTACAGCCCGCGGAATCGGCAACGGCATTTCAATGTTGATTTTTGCCGGTATCGTTGCACGCTGGCCATCTGCCATCTGGGAGCTTGGCCGCATGGTTGGCAACGGTGATGTAAACATTGTGCCAGTAATAGTTGTTTTCTTGATGTTCATTGCTATCATCGGTCTTGTAATTCTGGAACAGCAGGGCGAGCGCAAGATTCCTATCCATTATGCTAAGCGTGTTGTAGGACGCAAAATGTATGGCGGTCAGAGCACATACATTCCGTTCAAAATCAATCCGTCAGGCGTTATTCCGGTAATCTTTGCCTCAACATTCTTGACATTCCCGTTACAGATTGTTAACGGACTTGCAGCTTCAAACCGTTTCTTGAACAAGGTTGCTGCAATCCTTAATCCGGCCGGTTGGTGGTATAACATTATTCTGGTTTTGTTGATTGTTTTCTTTGCATACTTCTACACTCAGGTAACACTGAACCCCACTGAAATTGCAAAGCAGATTCGGGAAAACGGCGGCTCGATTCCTGGAATCAGAACAGACAAAACAGAAGACTACATGCAGAAAGTATTGAACAGACTTATTCTGCCGGGTTCTTTGTATCTTGCATTTATTGCGGTAATTCCGACACTCATTCAGAACTGGTTCGGTTTCCCGCAGTCAATCTCAATGCTTATGGGCGGCACTTCGTTGCTGATTGTCGTAGGCGTTGACCTTGATACGATGAGCCAGGTTGAAGCCATGCTGAAGATGCATCATCACGATGGATTGGTAAAAAAAGGCAAGTTGAGATCAAGAAATCTGTAGTTTTTAATCTAACCTGTAGATTAAATTTGGAATTTAGTGTTTAATACAAAGATGCCGGTGCTGCCATTGAGGCGTGTGAATCCGGCATCTCTTTGACACAAATCCAAGGGGGATTTTATGAAAGTACGAACCAGCGTAAAGCCCATCTGCGATAAGTGCAAGGTTATCAAGAGAAACGGCATTGTCCGCATTATCTGCAGTAATCCAAAACACAAGCAGCGCCAGGGCTGAGGAGTAAATTAGATGGCTCGAATTGCGGGAGTTGACCTCCCAAATAAACATGTACATGTTTCGTTGACCTATATTTACGGTATTGGACGTTCATCAGCTGATAAGATTTGCAAAAGAGCAAATGTTGATCCGACAAAAATGATGAACGATTTGTCTACAGATGAAGTAAACGAACTTCGCAAGCTGATTGAATCAGAGTATAAGGTTGAAGGACGTCTTCGTTCTGAAATTGGTTTGAACATCAAGCGTTTGATGGACATCGGTAGCTATCGTGGTCTTCGTCACAGAAAAGGTTTGCCGGTTCGCGGACAGCGGACTCGTACAAATTCTCGCACACGCAAGGGTAAGAAAAAGACCGTTGCTGCAAAGAAGAAGTAATAGCTAACCGGAGGTAGAATCAAGTGGCAACCGTAAAAAAACGAAAAGAGAAAAAGAGCGTTTATGAAGGTAATGTTTACATTCAGGCAACGTTCAATAATACAATCGTAACAATTACTGATCTGAACGGAAATGCTCTTTCTTGGGCATCTTCTGGCGGACTTGGATTCCGTGGTGCTAAGAAATCAACACCTTTCGCAGCTCAGTCTGTTGCAGAAACAGCTGTACAGAAAGCAGCTAGTTATGGTTTGCGTGAAGTACATGTGTTCGTAAAAGGACCAGGCGTTGGTCGTGAATCTGCTGTCCGCTCTTTGGGAGCATTGGGATTAAAAGTTAAATCTATTAGCGATATAACTCCTATTCCACACAATGGCTGTAGACCAAGAAAAACACGCCGCATGTAATCAAGGAGAACGTGAATAATGGGAAAAAGCACACAACCGTTATTAAAACGCTGCAAAGCTTTGGGAATTAATCCTATAGTAATGGGTTATGGAAAGGTTTCAAAACGGAATCAGAAAGAAACCCGCAGAAAAGTTTCTGAATATGGTCTTCAGCTTAAAGAAAAGCAGAAGGTTAAGTTCATTTACGGCATCATGGAAAAACAGTTCCATCGCTATTATGTTATGGCAACTAAGAAGCATGGTGTTGCAGGTGAGATGCTCCTTCAGCTTTTGGAAAGCCGCATCGACAACGTAGTTTTCAGACTGGGCTTTTCAAAGACCCGCGATGAAGCTCGTCAGATGGTAAGCCATGGACATATTCTTGTTAATGGCAAGAAAGTTGATATTCCGTCATACCTTGTAAAAGTTGGTGATGTAATTTCTATCAAGGAAAAGAGCAAGTCAATGCCTGGAATCAAGTTGATTCTTGCAAAGAACGGCGACAGAGCTGTTCCGGGTTGGCTTGAAGTTGACAGAGACAACTTTACAGGCAAAGTAGTCGCTTTGGCTACTAAGGCTGATATCGATTATTCTGTACAAGAAAACCTCATTGTTGAGTTTTACTCTAGATAAGGAGCATAAATGGCCCGCAAAAATCTGCTTAAAGGATTTAAGAAACCTAAAGGCGTTACATTTGAACATATTGAATCAAATCCTGATTATGGAAAGTTCATTGCGTACCCGTTTGAAACTGGTTTCGGATCAACCGTAGGTAATACCCTGCGCAGAGTATTGTTATCATCAATTCAGGGCTATGCAATAACCTCTGTTCGCATTACATCGTATGACGCTGATGGCGTTGCACATGTAATTTCGAGTGAGTTTGAGACCATACCGAATGTTGTTGAAGATACGCTTGAAGTAATCAACAATCTTAAGCAACTTCGCGTAAGGCTTCCTGCTGACGTTGAACAGGATACTTTGGAATTTGAATTCAAGGGACCGGGAACTGTTGTAAGCGATATGCTCAACAAGGAAGGCGCTCTTGAGATTCTGAAGCCAAAGGATTTTACCCTTTTCACAATGATGGAAAATGCAAATTTGCTTTTCGAAATTCAGGTTGATTTGGGAAGAGGATATGTTCCTGCAGAAGTGAATGAAAATTATATCGACATCGTCGGAACTATTCCGATGGATGCAATTTTCACTCCGATTCCGAAGGTAAACTATTCAATTGAGCCTTGTCGTGTTGGACAGCGTAGCGATTACGATAAGCTGGTTATTGAAATTTGGACAGACGGTACTATTGCTCCAGACGATGCTTTGGCAGAAGCTGCAAAGATTGCAAAAGATCATTTCTCAGTCTTTGTAAACTTCAACGACACAGAGCAGAGTCGCAATGATGAGCTTGACGACGGCGATGACCGCATCAAGCAGTTGCTTAATACTCCGGTAGAAGAACTTGAACTGTCCGTTCGTTCTTCAAATTGTCTGAAAAACGCAAATATTCGTACTATTGGCGAATTGACCCGCAAGACAGAAGATGACATTGCCAAGACAAGAAACTTCGGCAAGAAGAGCCTTCTTGAGATTAAGGAGAAGTTGCTTGAATGGAACCTTAACCTCGGCATGACAGACTATTCACATCTTAAAAATGCGGTAAATTTACCAAAGCAGAAGGAAGAATCTGATGAATCATAAAAACGGTTTTAATCCGCTTTCACGGACTACGGCTCATCGCCGTGCAATGTCTCGGAATATGGTGACTTCACTTTTCAGATATGAACGCATTACCACTACAAAGGCGAAAGCTCTTGAAGTGCGCAAGGCAGCTGAAAAATTAATCACACGCAGCAAGGTTGATTCTGTTCACAACCGCCGTCAGGCTGCTCGCTATATTCAGGACGATATCGTTTTGGCAAAATTGTTCAATGAAATTGGACCAAGAATGAAGGATCGCGCCGGTGGTTACACACGCATCCTGAAAATCGGTTTTCGCCAGGGCGATGCTGCTGACATGGTTATTCTTGAGCTTGTTGACTACAAACTTGATGTAGAAGGCAAGAAAGAAAAGAAAGAATCTAAGCCAGCAAAGAAAGATGCTGAAAAGGCTGAAGCAAAAAAGCCAGCTGAAAAAGGCAAGAAAAAGGCTTCTGCAAAAAAAGCAGATGCAGAACCCGCATCGTCAAAGAGCGATGAATAATTTAGTATAGGAGAAAAACTATGTCAAAATCTCATCGCGGAAAAGGTCTTCTTGACAAACCAGCTCATGGTCGCGGTACTTGCGCACGTTGCAAGAAAGACGGAATCAAAGTTCTTTATGAACAGGAAATTGATGGCGTAAAAGCTCAGATTTGCAAATATTGCAAGGCTGCCATCAAGAACGG
>Ga0255060_10000098_pt1 | contig 15531 bp, 1 predicted proteins | sample 172RNAGHGlowgp2_FD_183094 | JGI IMG/M metagenome (GOLD analysis project Ga0255060, IMG submission 183094) | Metatranscriptome of sheep rumen microbial communities from Palmerston North, Manawatu-Wanganui, New Zealand - 1728 RNA GHGlow gp2... | ecosystem: Host-associated > Mammals > Digestive... | reverse complement strand
TCCTTTTTTAATCCAATAAGATAAAATTTCTTCTCTAGATTTCTCCATTCCTTCTTTATCTTTTTCTCTAACAATATTCAAAGTAATATCCATAATATAACTACTTCTTCCAAGATAATCTCCTCTTATAGGTATATAATACAATGGGAAATTTCTAGTAACTTCAACAACAGCTTCTCCAAGTAAAGCATTAGTTCCAAAGTTAGGTAATCTATCTTCACTAGCAGTAGGAGTAATAATAATATTTGGTAATTCATTAGTTAATTCTTGAACCATTTCTTCTCTTATTCCCATATTTTTCTTATCCCAATAACCTCCTTCAATTTCAATTCCTTGAATTACATAACCATTAGCATTTTTCATAGCTTTATCTTCATTATCATTACATACTTTAAATTGTAAAGTGATATTATTAAAAGCAACTTTATTTAATAAAGAAAATCTTTGTTTTATAGCAGTAATAAAACTATTTGGATTAGTGAAATATCCTAAATAATAAGTTGGAGTATATAAACCATTTCCAATCCACATTCTGAAAAAGTCAAAACGTTTATTTAAATCTTCAATGAAATGAATAAATGATTTTGTACTAAGGTAAAAGCATAACCAATCAACAGGAATTTTATCTTCGCTTATTGAATGTATTGAATTTTGTATTTGTGGTGTTAAAGTAATATGACCTAAAAGAGCCTTTTCAAAATTAATCAAATCATTATTTATTAAATCAAGTAATTTATTATATTTGACAGCTTCTTGATATAATAAGATATTAATTGGATTATAACTTTTTGATTTATCTCCACCTGAAGAACCGCCATTATCATCCGGAATTAACATTTCGAATTTCTTTTTATCACTTTCTAATGGTTTAGGTAATTTTTCTCTTGCAAATTTAATCTTATTTAAGACAATTTCATCAGTACTTTTTGCTTCGGCTGAAGCTACTAAATCATGATTTAATATTCTTATACTATCTAATAATTCTAAATTATCTTGAATTTGACTGCTAATTTCTGCATTGAAATGTAAACCAAAAACTTCTGGTTGTTCCGGTCTTAATTTTGATGCTTCTTCTTTGAAAAAGCACATTCTTAAATAAAAGTCACTTCTATTTGCATTTGTATTTTCACTACTTGTAGTATTTTTGAATTTTTCAAATAATGAATCATCTAAAAGTGGATAAGGGAAATCTGGTGAAGAACTTAAATTATAATTCTTATCTATAATTAAGTTAGGATTAAAGAAATGTTCAGCATATGTTTGTAATAACTCAGAATCTTTATGATTAGTAAAACGACTACCATAATTTATACATATTAATTCTTGAATTGCTTTCCATGGGAATTCTTGTGGAGTAACAAATTTCCTACTATAAGTTCTAAGAATATCTAAACATATTTTAAAATCAGAATTATTAAAATCATATTCTTTAGTCCATCCATATCCTTTATATTTTCTTCTTTCTAAAAGCATACTATGAAACATTGCTAAAGAATAAACCATTTTACTAAATGCAGAAGCTTTATTATCAGCTTTATCATATTTATTAATTGTTCCTGAATTTGATTCCATAGCTGCTTCTTTGCTTAAATCATCGAATAACATTGCCATATTATTTCCTATTCCATGTGGTAATTCAAAAGTAATTTTATTACATCTTTGAAGTAAACTAATTGGATAATTTGGATGGGGATTTGTTGAAATAATAATTCTAAAGTTAGGATGTGGTCTTGATGCTTTAATATCATCCAAAGTTTTTTCAAATTGTGGTATACCTTGTAGTGTTAAATGTGTATTTGTTACATATACCCATCCTCCTACTTTTGCCATATCTAATAATAATCCATGTGTTAATGGCCATTGATCTTGATTTAATGTTGTTATTACACACCTAGGTTTAATTTCTTCTTCTTCATCTTTTTTTCCTTTTTTTTTCTTTTTCTTTTTCTTTCTCCTTTTCTTTCTTTTTTCTTTCTTTTTCTCTTTCTCTATTTTCTTCATCATCTTCATCTAATATTTTTTCTTTTTCTTTTTCTTCTTTTTCTTTTAATTCATCCCATAATTGTAAAATATTATCTGAGGGTTCTACTCCACCACCATGTACAATAAGTAAAGGAATATCTGGATTAATTTCTTTTTGTATAATTTCTCTTAAATTTGGTCCTTGTTGTTTTAAGTCAACTTCTAAATTATTTTCAATAAAATCTTTAATACCATTTGCAATTTTATCTGGTCTTAAAGCTTTAATAAATAATAATTTTCTAATATTTGTAGTACCTTTACATTTTGTTTCCCATTCTACAGGTAATTCTTCTATTTCTTTATTTTGGTACCATTTATGCCAATCTGAACTATTATGACTAATACTTGCTACAATACCTTTTAAATCTGGAATTTTTTCTAAAGATACTAAGAAACTCCAAGCATTTTGATCATTTATCCATGAGGGTTTAACCATTTTATCATCGACATGACCATAATCATTACTTAATAACATTGAAAATTCTTGAATATTAAAGAAATCATATACTTGCATTCCTGTTGTTGGTTTTTTTGGTTGATCTTCATCAGCTTCATCTTTTTTTTGTTGCATAATATATTTTCCTAATCCTTTTTTTTCTAATTCTTTTTTTTGTTCTTCATCATTTGTAAATATTGTTTCTAAACATAATTGAAAAGCGAATAATAATTTATCTTTTTCAAATAAACATTGATTTGCATAACTTATTACTCTTTCTAAATGTACTTTTTCAATACTTTTTATACGATCTTCACTGCTATCTCCTCCTCCATTTCTTGGATCAGTTGATAATTTTACGCTCTTTTCAAATAATGTTATATAATGTTTAAGACTAAATTCATACATATTATTAACACTATTCATTAAGTATAAAACAAAGAAATATTTTGAAACCTTTCGGGCTAAAGGACGATATTCTTCTCTTGATGCATTTATTTTTTCAATATCTTGTGAAGTTTCAGCGATTAATTTTTGATTTGCTGTTGAATTTTTAGTTGAACCTTCTAATTCTTTTATAAGTAAGTCATCATCCAAATAATTATCTCCTGCATTATTTAATTTCATTAAGGTATTTTCTTCATTTTTATCTAAACTTTTTTGTAATTCAAACATTTTTTTAATATTATTTCTGATATTATTTTCAGCTTCTTCTCTTTCTATTCTTACTACAGCACTTAAAATTTGTTCTTCTAAACCTTTATCATTTACTAAAAAGTTAATAATATTCACTGATGTAGAAACTTCTGGAGAAAATTTAGGATTAGGTACTTTTGTTCTTAAATATAGTTGATGTTTAGATTTATCAAATGTTTTTAAAAATTCTTCTAATTCAGGTGGTAAAAATTCTCCTACATTATTAATAATGACAGTTTTATTTGCTCTCATAGCTTGTGTCATATTTGCTAAATATGAATTCATTTGTGTTGTTACTTCATAATATTTTCTATCCGCTAAATTATTAGATATTCCTTTTTTTTTCTGTGCAGAACCAGTAGCTGGTGAAGGGGAACTTTGAGAAGGACTATTTTCTTCTTTATCTGAGGTAGGATTTTCTGAATCCGATAACATATTTTTAATCCAATCTATAGCTTGATCTTGTGGATCTATAATTAATGAAGGACGTAATGAATATTTCATTATAACTGCATTTTCTACCATTGTTACATCATCAGGTAGACCAAATATTTTCCAATTTTGTATTTCATTTTGATTTGATATAAAGTTAAGGAAATCAAATTTAGGATTAAATTGAATACCTTTTTTCTTTAATAAATCAGCCCATTCATTTTTTAATAAAGTTCTATATTTTTCTGGGAATACTCCTAAATATGTTAAATAAGCTGATGCTAAAATAATATCACCTAAAACATTCTTTAATAAATCTTGATTTTTTTTAAGTGATGAGCTCCATCTTTCTTCTTCTTTAGCAAATGCACTTGCTAATGAGCTTGCTCTTCCTAATTTTGCTTTAATTGACTCACTCTCAGATTTAATTCTTGCCAAATTTTCTTTTCCTTCATTTAATTGCCTTTGCAAATTAGCAATTTCATTTTTAATATCCTCTAATTGTTTTTCCAATTTTTCTAAATTTTTCATACTTTCCAAAACTTTTTTATTTGCTTCCATGAAATTTTTTTGCTTTACCTCAGCAACCCATTTTGCTTTGAAATATTTTTCTACATTTTGAATATACATTGCTAAATCAGGCATTAATTCTGATTGATTTTTTAAAACTGCTAAATCAAAGTTACGAGAATATTTTTGTATAGTAGGGAAATTTCCTTTTTCTGTAACAGGTAAATGCTCTACATCTTGTATAAGATTAAAATCTAAAGATTGTAAATATGTTTTAACTGCATCCCATGTTTGTGGTTTATTAAATATAGCCATTAAAGCATAAAATACTTCTTTTGTCTCTTTTGGTCTTTCTCCTGCAGCTTTAAATTCTGATAATTTTTTACGGGTAATTTTTTCTTGTGTTAATTTTATAGCTTCAAGCATAGGTATTCTTGCTAAATTCATTTCTTTTTCAGATTCTTTTTTATTTCTTTCGAAAAAGTCTTTATTCTTAGCATTTTTTTCTCTTTGGAATTTTACATCATTTTCTTGTTCAACAGCATTTTTTTGTTTTTCTTGAATTTCATCTAATAATTTTTGATTTTCTCTATTTTTTACAGCTTCTATTTTACTTCTTTCTTCTAATTCTGTTTTCATTTCTTCAATCTTTTGTTTACCTATTTGAATTTTTTGAATACCTGATCTATATTTTTCAATACTTAAATTAATGGCTTTAACTTTTTCTGTTAAAAGTTGATTAAAAGTATCAATTAAAGTAATGAAATTTTGACTAGTGAAATATGCTTCTCTTTTCATTTCTCTTTTCATAACTTCTATAACATTATTAGATACACCTAAATGAATTTGTGCAAAAATATCAGAAATACCTAATAACATAGAAATTTTAGCTTCTTTTGTTTCTTCTTCAGAAGTAGCATTATGATTTTCAACACCTTCTTCTCCTTCTTTTTTTTCTTCCTCTTCTTTTTTTTCTTCTCTTGGTTTTTTATTTTCTTGAACAATTAAATTTTCCATTAATATTTTTTTATTAGCTACTTCTTTCAATGCAGCCTCAGGCCAATCTGTAAAAGATAAGCATGTAGTATGATCTATAATACTTGGATATTTTCTTACATAATCTCTTAATTTTTCTCCAAAAGGTGAAAAAGTCATAAAAATTCTTAAATTATCTTTTAAATTTTTAATAAAATATTGTTGAAAAGCATCCATAGTCATAGATTGAATTTCAGGAGCTGCTGAGCCGACTTTAATTTCTTCCCAGTCTGAAGGTGAATAAAGATTTGGAACAAATCCAATGGAAATCAAATAATGTATATGCTCAATAATTAATTGACAAAAATGATCTCTTTCTTTGATAACTAAGGATATTTGTTTATTAAATCCAGCAGCTTCTCTAATTATTTTTTTAATAAAATCTAGCCATATGCCTTCATTTGCATCTCTAGCTCCATTAAATATATTTGTATTAAATCCACATAAGTCACTTGCAATCTTAACATAACTTGTTCTACCTGATGAACCAAGTCCAATTAATATTCCATGACTTCCTACACTTTTATAAATTATTCTTCTTAAGAAAAATACATTATAAATTGCATTATCGAAAAATACCATATCTTGATATTTTCTCATACTTTCAGCTGCACTAACAACAGTTTTTTTTAATTCATCAAATTCTGTTATTTCTTCAAATGGTTTTATTGACCTATCATAATTACCATTTTCATCTTTTTCAGGTATTGGATCTATATAAATACATTCTCTTTGATCTTTCATTAATGTATCATTATATGACATTCCTAAATGTGTTTCAATTTGTCTTGATAAGAAATCTTTGAAATGAGATTTATCTTCTTGTGATAAGAATCTATCACTAAAAGTACGGAATGATTCGTGAGTAAATATTTTTACAAAATATTCTTTAGTAAAGTAGCTTTGTGCTCCAGTTTTTGAATTTCCACTTACTTTACTAATAGCTTCAAAAATTTTTGTTATATCATGCATATTAAAGATAAAATAGCATTTACTTGGAGTTGGTTGAAAATCTTGGAATGAAGTAACAGCATTATATAATCCTATAGCAGCCATAGCTAAACCTTCATTTAGTTTTTTTACATCTTCACTTTGTGATGAGCTCAAATAATATGCTAAAATAGTACTGAATATTTTTTTCTTTACTAGATCATTTGGTGTTTGAATACACATTGGAACAAATTTACTTAAAAATCTCTGACTAATATTACTTTGTTCATCGGTATTTCTTATACATGTACTACATAATAATAACATTGATTTTATATTTACATAATTTAATGAATCTACTGAATACCATCCTTCTAATTCCATATATTGTCTTAACATTTCTACAATTGTTTTACTACCAAATTGATCTTCTTTTGGCAAATTTAAATCATCTACATAACATAAAGATTTTTTATTTGATGGAGGATATAATTTATTATTTCTTTTTTCAAAATGAACTTCTATAGCTTTTTGTAAATTTTTACTTGAAATACCATAACTTAGATTTACATTAAATGGTTGATATTTAGTTAATTCTAAAGTATTAAATATCATTTTAATAATAGAACTTTTTCCTGTGGCAATTCCTCCTAAAATAAACGGACTATAATTATTTTTTAATAAATTGATAATAATTAATCTATTTCTAGTTATATCAACAGTAGGAACAAATATTTCATGATATAAACTATTTTGATTAGGTGTCCAACCTTGAATCATTTTTTCATCCCAAGTAGCCCATTCATCTTTATCTGGATTTACAAAGAAATCAAAAATTAAAGTATTTGCTGGGAAATTTGCACTATATTTTCTAATTAAATTATCAACTTTTATTCTTCCTTGCTCTCCAAGTGGTCCACCTACTGCCCACATTAATGCGAAAACAAATAATCTTTCTGCCATTTCCCAATATTTTGTATTTTCAGCACCATTATCTTCTTCTTCCTCTTCTTCTTCTTCTTTTTTCGCTTCTTTATTTTCATCTTTTGCATTTTTTAATTCTCCTTGTGTTTGTCCCATATTATCTATTTTATTTGCAGTTTGGTTTCCTTTTTTTTCCATAGCTTTTTCTTCTTCAGATTTTAAAAAAGGATTTATTGAATTTAATTCAGGAATAAAAGCATCATAAATTTTTATTAAATTAACTATAATTTGAGCAGGACTAATTTTACATAAATAACCTAAATTCATAGATTCTAATTCATCTAAAATACCATATACATATTTGTCAAACCATTTAGCTATATATTCATACCAATCTTTATTTGCCTTATGTGCATCTAACCATTTTCTTGCCATAGGGAACCATCCTAATTTATCTTGATCAAAAAATATTAAACCAACTCTTGAAATAGTTGCAGGGGTAGCTGATGTTAATTCTTCTGCTTCAAAAACAACTTTTATATCCCTTTTTAAATTTATACGAAAACCACTTGGTAAAGATAACATTCTTGTTTCATCAAGTAAAGTATTTAAAGATTCTATCCATAGTGTATCTACAGGTGAATCCAATACTAACCATTTTACTATACGTGTCTTTTCATCGTCATAACGTGAATTAGAAATATCTTTTAAATGAAAAGGTAATAAACCATCATGATATTGACCATCTGAGCCAATACGACCATATAATTCATCTAATTCAATAGATTTTGGGAAAATTCTTCTAATTTCAATATCTGTAAATTCATCCTCTTTATCTTTTTTTCCTTTTTGTGGTTTTGATTTTTGAACTTCATTTAATTTTTTTAATAATTCTAATGTAGTTGTTTTTCCACTTAATGTGCCTCCTACTAGCATTAAACCATGCTTTAACTGCATATTATTATATAATTGTATAACTTGATTTATCAAGAAAGGTGAGCCTGTTAATTTTTTCATTTCTATTATTTGCTTTACTTCATTTCTTAAAGATTCTTGTCTTTCTTGTTTTGCTTTTTCAATTTGTTCATTTAAATCACTTCCATCTCCTTGTAATCCGTCATTAAATACTGAACTTAATACATTATCGAATACTTCTTCATCATTTGCAACTAATTTTGGCTTTAGCATATCACATATTGCCATTCTTAAAATAAATGTTTCATCATGTCCTTGTACATTTTTTAATGTTGAAGCATATTTTAATATGTTCATAATTGCCCTTAATGAAAAATCATAATGGGATTGAGGACTTAATTGTTGCATTAAAACATCTAAACTTACAATTAATAATTTTGCTAAACTATTAGAGATTTGTGCTGGAGAACCATCTGCTAAAAATTTAATTTCACAGATTCTTTGTCTATCAGCAGTTTTTAAAGCTACTGGTCTAAATAATATTTTTAAATTTTCAGGTAATTCAGTTCTGAAAATATATTGTGGATTCATAGTTATGTAAATAGCCAATGAATGATTTATTCTTACACCAGCATTTCCTTTGAAAGGAATACTTATTTTTTTAGACCTTAAAGCATCAAAAATAGTTATTAATTGAATTCTAATAACACTTAAAACTTCAACTTCAATTCTATTAAATTCATCAAAACATACCCAAGCTCCAGTATTTATAACACCTAAAAATAATGTAGCCATAGTATTATATGAATTTTTATTGGAACAATTGAAAACAATTACATATTTTCCTAAAGCCCTGCTCAAATCTTTTATAGTTTCAGTTTTTCCTGTACCAGCTGGGCCTTGTAAGGCTCCCCCTCTGAAATAAAACATAGCAGTCATCATATTTAAGAAGCAACGTTCTGTTACTGGTGTTATAACTAATCTTTCTTTGTTTCCTATATATTCATAACCATAATTTGCTTTATTTTGAAGTTGTTCCATTTGAACTATATATTTCTCTTCAGTTATGTTTCTATTTCTATTTCTTTGGAACATATTTTGACTCATTATATCCTTTTTATTTACGAAATTTATTTTTAATAATTTTTGCCATTCATAATTATCTGTACCACGAACATTTTCATTTTTTAAATTTGATGTTAATTCATATAAATATTTCATAAGTAATATATAATTATATAAAATAACAATATATTTTCTTTGAATATCTTTTTTTTTTCTTTTATCTAAATATGCTGCAGCTTTTGTTACACAAGTTGTTAAATAATTCATTTGATTATCCCATTCTACATTTCTTTTATCACTTTTTGAAGCTTCTACTAATTCTTTTTCTAATTTAATTCTCCATCCAAAATTAGTTAAAGATAAAAATGCTTGTCCAGTTAAACCGAATTTTTTTTTCATAATATATTTAATTAATTCAACTTTTTCTGGATTTTTATCATTTTTATCAAATTTTTCATCTAAATCAAGTTCAAAAGATTTTGGAAATTCCATAAATTTTTTATAGGCTTTAGATAAATTGTTTTCTAAAGTAGATATCATAGCCTTTTCTAAATCATTCATCCATGTTTCAACCATAGAAATGACAATAACACTACTATTTAATTTCAATTTTTCACCATGACTCATACTATCATATATACAATTAATTATAGGGTTTTCATCTTTCTTTTTACTTGGTTGTTCTATTTTTATTCTTTCTACACCAGTAAATAATTTAGTTAAATGTGGATTTATGACCTTCATATCAAAACTATTTCCCATAAGTTCAAATAAGTCATCATTTGATAAGAAATAAAATCTTTTAAATGTTTGTCTTTTTGTGTCTAATAATGAATTCATACTTCTTTCTACTTCACTAAATTTATATAATAAATCACTTAAATCCGTTTCTAATCTTTCTTGGGTAAAACATTCTTTTACTAATTTTTTAGAATCAAAAGAACTACAAATTTCTAAGAATTTTTCATTGTTTGTTTTATAAACAGCAATATCATTACCAGCTTGTTGATATATATCATCAATATCTTTAGAAAATATATTTTTTAAATAATTTCTTTTATCTTGAACTTGTTTTAGTAATTGATATAAATCACTAAATTTATTTAATTCAGTTTCTAAGTTATCAATTTTTTCTTTAAAATCTTCATAATATGGAGTAGATTTATACTCAGCTATTTTTGCTAAGTGACTTTCTAAAGCATCTACCCATGATTTATTTTCAGGCAATAGTCTAAAATCTCCATCACTATTTTCACCTTTATATTTAAATTCGAATTTTAATTCTTTAACTTTCCACTCTTCTTTTATTGCTTCTAATCCTTGATCTAATTTTAATTGCTCTCTTGCATATTTTACAATTTTCTCAATTTGTTCTCTATACATTTCTAATTTTAATTCTATTATTTTTTCGAAATTAAAATCAATTGATTTAGGTTCCAGACTACTTAATCCTAATGTATTTTGAACTTTTTCCCAATGACTTTGTTCATTTTTTGTCATTGCATCATCTCTTAATAAAACTAAAACTTGAATTAAAGCATTATATAAATCTAATTGATCTTTCATAGTTATATATATTGGCTTTTTAGTTAATTCTTTACATTCATTTCTTAATCTATTTTCTATTTGTAATCTTTCTTTTTCCATTTCTTCTAAATCAAAATCATAAAATTGGGTCTCTCTCCATCTTTTAACAATTTCATTCATTTTTGCTTTTATATTCCATATTTTATTTAATTCTTTAATTTGATCTTTTACATCTAATAAAGTTTTATTAGATTGGGGAGTTTTATGAAATATATCCCAAAACAAATTAATACCTTTAGAAACACTTTTTTCTTCTTGCTCTAATTTATCACATCTATCTGAATATTTTTTTAATATCTTTTGTGCTTCATATGTTTTTTCAATTTCTTCTTGTAATTTGCATTCTAATTTATCTGGTATTTGTCCTAAGAAATTTCTTTGCATTTCATCTACATCATCAACAAATCTTTTTTCTTGTTCAGCTACTTGTGTACTTAATTTATTTCTTGCTTCATTTAATATTTTTTTAGCATCTTCTAATAAAGCTGTATAGACATCTTTTCTTTTTTCTAGATCTTCTACTTCTTTAAATAAATCCTCATTAGGCCTATTTACTTGATTTCCTCCTATAATTATATTTACAACATCATTTGCACCAGTAATTTTTTTAAATCTATCATCTTTTTCAGCTTCTGCTTTTTTTAATTCTTCCCATAATGTTTTCCATTCATCTTGTGTTTCTGGTTCTTTTCTAAACTTTATTTCATGCTCATTAAATTCTTGATTTACTTTATTTATTAATTCTTGTCTAGTTTTTTGTGTTATATATTTTAAATCAAATGAAATTATGCCTTCACATAATTCAATTAATTTATTTTTGACTTTAGTAGAATCAAATTGTATGAATAATTTAGAAACAATAGTTGGTGGAATTTCTCTTGAATCAGCATTTGATAAATCATCTGTTTTTAATCTATTAATAGCTATTATGTAATCATTTAAAGCACTTATTAATTTTTCACTATTACCTTCTTGAAGAAAACCTTTAAATACACCATCAATTTTTCTAACATTTTCACTTTCTTGTAAAATTTGTTGGAATGGTTTAAGTCTTTCATTTGTAATCCATGGTTGAATTATTGATTGGAATATTTTATCTAACTGATTTGTTTTTAAATCATTTGTAAATACTTTTTTGGCTTCTTCTGCTTTTGGGAAACGGGCTTTTTCTTTTTCGACTTTTTCTTGTCCTTGTAAAAATTGAGGAACACCTCTTTGAGCTTTTCCTTTATCTCCTTTTTTACCTTTTTTACCTTTTTTAGCCTTTTCTTCTTGTTTTTCTTCTTGATTTTCTTCTTTTATAGCATTCAAACTATTAATATTTTTATCTGCTTTTTTATATCCGAATGTACTCTTTAATTTTTTCTCAAATTCTGGATTTTTTTTAATAAATAAATTATAAATTTCTGGTGCATTTTCTGCGCTAGTTTTCATTCTTGCAATAGTATTATTTATTATTATAGTTAATTCTTTATCATCTGGCTCAAATTTATAATTACTTTTTTTAAACTTTCCTTCACTTAATAAAACATCAACTCTGAAAAATGCACTTAAATAAGAATTTCCACCTTCACCTAACATAGATCTATGCATAGCTATTATAGAATTAGTTAATGATCTTTCTAAAGCATCATTAAAACCTTTTTTACTAATTTCTTCAATATAAGCTTTAAAACCTTTAAATACTTCAACTTCATCTACATTTGAAATAAAACTATAACTTTTCATTAATAAATCAACAATTTCTGTTGCTTTTTCTTCAATAAACTGAGATGTTTCTTTACAAACTCTTTCTTGCTCTGCAATAAAATCATCTTTATTATAAATATCTGCATTTTTTTCTATATGGAAAAATAATTTTTTACTTATTTGTTCACAAATATCATTTATTTTCATTGAATGTGATTTAAATTCATTTATCATTTTACTCATTTCTTTTACTTTTGTTCTTACTTGATTTATAACTTTATCAAATCCACCTTGTTGATTCCAGTAATTATTTTGTAATCTCATAACATTATCATTTATTAATTTATTAAATTCTTCTTGGAATATTATTTTTTCTGTTTCTTTTTTAACACTTAAAACAAGCTGGTTATATTCTCTACATGCATTTATTACTAATTCTCTAACTCTTCTTTTTTGTGTTTCTAATTCTTTTATATATCTTACTGTATCACCCGCTATACTAAATTCTTCAAAACGAGAATAACAATTAACATAAGCACTATATTTCATGAGCTCTGATGGATAATTACATTGATATAATTTGAAAAATATTTCTTCACTTCGATTAAATTGATTTGTTTGAACTAATTCTGTAATTAAAGGATGTTTTAATTTTTCCATAAGTTTATTTTGATCAATTTTATTTAAAGCTTCTAATTCATCTTTAACTGTTGGATTATCTCCTTGAAGATATGATTTAACCGAGCTTTTTAATGTTTTTAATTCTTTTCTTAATTCTTCCATTTTTTTATTTTTTTCATATGGTAATTCTTCTTTACTATTTTTACCAACTAAAATATGATTCATTTTAGCAATCAATTTTTCATAATCCTCCATTCTTAAGCATAAATATTTAGACCATAAAGTATTACTTCCTTCAGTTGTTTGCATATTCAAACGAGTAAAAGTTTTTTGATTATTTTTTTCATTCATTTGTTCAATTTCATTGGTATAAATATATATAACTTCTAAAGCTATGTCATTTTTAATATAATTTTTTATTTTTTGTAATTTTGCTAATGAATAAAAATTCTCAACATAATTAACTGCTTCTTCTAATGTATTTACTCTTTTAAAAGCTGAACTTATTGTATTTTTATACATATCTTCTAAATCTTCAACATGTTTTGAAAAAATTCTAAATTCTTCCTGCCATTTATTAACTTTTGTATTAAGAACATTATTTCCTGATTTAAATAACATATACATTTTATCATCAAATTTCTCTTTTATGTCATTTAATTGTTTTGTAATTTCAAATCTTTTTGTACCTCCCCATATTGGATTGTTTGTAGAATTTTTATTTTTACCAAATTGTAATTGGCATAAGCATATTTCCTCTAAATTATTACATCTTTTTTGGAATGTTTCTAATTCATAAAATACAGTTTGAGAATGCTTTTTATCTTTTTTCCATTTTTTTTTAAGGTCTTCATTTTTTTCGAACATCTCTATTCTTTCTTGGAATTGATTATATATTCCTACCCAGTCATTTATACATTTATTTATATCCAAAATATTTTGATATAGTTTATCATTATATTCTGTCATAATATTTTTATCATTTTCTTGAATTTTTTGTGTAAATTTATGAATTAATTGAAAAGATACTTTTTTTAATAAATTATCAACATCTTCAGGTGTTTTATAAGTATTGCAAAATTCTGTAATAACTCTTATTTTATTCATAATTTCAATAAGAATTGGTTTTATCTCTTTTATTTCAGTTTTAGGGTTACGTATTTTGTCACATGGATTTTTTAATATCTTTAAGAATCTATGAGTATCCGAAGTTATATATTTTTGTTCTAATATTTTATCTTTTAAATCTTTAAATCCTTTTAAATTTTCACTTGAAGCCCTTGTTTTACTAAGAGTATTTACTATATCAGTTAATTCTTTATTTTCTAATTGGTCACTAATTGCAGCTAAGTTACTATTTCTACTTTCTAAATAAGCAATTTCTTCATTTATATCAAAATCTTCTCTATTTGAAGCATTATCTTGATTGCTTAAAAAATCTCTTATTTGATTGGTCCATTCAATCATAATACTTTCCAATCTAGCAACTAATTCTTTATCTTTACTTGCTTCTGAGCCAGAAACATTTTCTCTTGGAATATATAAAACAACTTTATTTAATTCCTGAAAATAACTTTGATTTAAAATTATCAAAAATTTATGCATATTAGAAATTAAATCATTTTTAATACCTTCAGGCCAATTTAAATTAAATATTCTTTCACTTAAACTTTCTTTCATTTTATCTAAGAGATATTTATCTATATTTCCATCAACTTTATCAAATACAATTTGCTCATGCATACGTTTTTTAGAAATTCTACATGGCTTTTTTTTTAAAAAAAAGCAGAATTCATAATCACTTCTAGAAACAAAATTAGAACTACCTGGATTTAGATTTCCATCATTTGCGTTTTTATTTACAGTTGGGTCATATAATTCTAAAATATTTTCTCTACAAATTAATTCTTTTTCACTATCGTCTTTATATTTCAAATAAAGTTGGACTAAATTTGGTTTATCTAAAAAATCAAATAGTTTATTAACTATTTCTTCTGAAAGTCTACTATCATCTTTATCTTTTATAAAGGAGCAATCAATTAATTGTTGAACAAGATAAAGAACTCTTTTATCTTCTTCCTCTTCTTGTTGTCTTTTTTTTTCTTCTTCTAATCTTATTCTTTCTTCTTCTTCTTTTTTTAATCTTTCTTCTTCTTCTTTTTTTAGTCTTTCTTCTTCCTCTTTTTTAAGTCTTTCTTCTTCTAATCTTATTTCTTCAAGTCTTTTTTCTTCAGCTTCTTTTTCAGCTTGTTCTTTTTCTTTTCCTTTTTTACCTTTTTTTCCTTTACTTGTGGGTCTTCCTTTAGTACTTCCTTTCATTGTTTCTTTTTTTTTACTTTTACTTCCTGGTCTTTTTGCATTACTTTGAGAAGTAGGTGGTTTTGTACCTTGTTTTGAAGTGGGTTTTGATGGATTTTTCTCTGGAGGTGGTTCTTTTTTTTCTTCGGGAGGTGGCTGAGATTCTGGTTGTTCCTGAGGTTGTTGTTCTGTTGGTTCTTTATTTTCTGGAGGAACTTGCTCTGATTCTTTTGGTGGCTCCTGAGGTCCTTGCTCCTCTTTTGGAGGTGATTGTTCGTCCTCTTTAGGACCTTCGGTTTCATTTTTTGGTTCTGACATTATTTTATATTAAATTATTTTTTATTCTCTGAATTTGTATAAATTTTTTTATT
>Ga0255060_10000096_pt1 | contig 15605 bp, 30 predicted proteins | sample 172RNAGHGlowgp2_FD_183094 | JGI IMG/M metagenome (GOLD analysis project Ga0255060, IMG submission 183094) | Metatranscriptome of sheep rumen microbial communities from Palmerston North, Manawatu-Wanganui, New Zealand - 1728 RNA GHGlow gp2... | ecosystem: Host-associated > Mammals > Digestive... | reverse complement strand
GTTTTCTTTTTTACAGCGTGCGCAAGTTCCGCGTCCATGAGCTGGGAGCTCACGAATACCTTTTCCACGATGTGCTTTTGACATGGTTTACTCCTTGTTCTCAGCTGGAGCTGACTCTTCTTTTGCAGGAGCAGCCTTGGCAGTTTTCTTGGCAGCAGGCTTCTTAGCTGCTGTCTCACCAGTTTTCTTTGCAGATGCATCAGCAGTCTTCTTAGAAGTTGTCTTCTTTGCTGCTGGTTTCTTCTCTGCAGTTGCAGCTGGCTTATCTGCTTTCTCTGTTTTTTCAGCTTTCTTGGCTTTCTCAGCTTTCTTTTCTGAGTTCTTTCCAGTATCAAGCTTATAGTCAACCAACTCAAGAATTGCCATATCAGCAGCATCTCCCTGGCGGAAACCAAGCTTCATGATGCGTGTATATCCACCGTTGCGATCCTGCATTCTAGGACCAATATCCTTGAAAAGCTTTGCCAGAACAATCTCGTCCTGAATAAACCTTGCAGCCTGTCTGCGGTTATGAACTGAATCAACCTTACCGCGTGTAATAAGCTTTTCAGCGAATCTTCTGACTTCAAGAGCCTTAGCTTTTGTTGTCGTAATTCTTTCATATCTGAAAAGCGATGTTACCATATTCCGTAACATTGCACGGCGATGTGCCGTTGTACGTGAAAGGGGATTAAATCCCATTTTATGATTCATCTGATTCTTCCTTATGCTTTGAGAAATTGACAGCATTCTTCAAATGACTGTAGTCTGTCATACCAAGGTTAAGATTCCATTCAAGAAGCTTTTCCTTAATCTCTGTCAGACTCTTTTTACCAAAATTGCGTGTCTTGGCAATGTCTTCTTCTGTCTTTCTTGTCAATTCTCCGATTGTACGGATATTAGCATTTTTCAGACAATTTGAAGACCGAACAGACAATTCAAGTTCCTCAACCGGTGTGTTAAGAATCTGGCGAACTCTTTCATCGCCCTCATTCAAATCATCACCATGAGCAATGTCGTTCTCTGAGAAGTTAACAAAAATCGAGAAATAGTCTTTCGCAATCTTTGCTGCCTCAGAAAGAGCGTCCTCTGGAGAAACTGTTCCATCCGTCCAAATTTCAATTATAAGCTTGTCATAGTCGTTACGCTGTCCAACCCGGCATGGTTCAATAGAGTACTTAACCCTGGGGATAGGTGTAAAGATTGCATCAAGCGGGATAGTACCTACTACCTCGATGTAATGCTCGTTCACTTCAGCAGGAACATAACCACGACCAAAGTCAACCTGAATCTCGAACTCAAGGTGAGCGCCTTCCATCATTGTGAAAAGGTGCAAATCCTTAGTCATGATCTCAAGCTGTTCGCCCCGATCGAACATATCACTTGTTACTTTACCGGGACCTTTGAATTCAAACAAGAAAGTTTCCTGCTCAACATCCTCAGGAAGCCGCAAACGAATCTGTTTTATACTATTCAGAACCTCAAGAGCATCTTCAACAACATTCGGAATTGTCTCAAATTCACTTGAAATTACATGCGGAATTCCATCAGCGTCATAAGATGTAATGCGTACTGATGTAATTGCATATCCCTGAATAGATGACAATAAGATTCTGCGCAGTGTATTGCCCAACGTTGTACCAAATCCTGTCTCAAACGGATAAGCGATAAACTTACCGTAGTTCGGATTTGTTTCGACGTGCTCAAAATGCGTCTCAGTAACTTTCTTGAATCCTTTAAGCAGATTTTTGCGAGCCATTTGAACTCCTATCTTGAATAAAGCTCAACTACGAGCTGCTCTTTAACATCGGCAAGGTCAACGATAGCTGAACGCTCAGGATAAGATACGAATGTACCCTTCTCTGCATCAATGTCAAGGTTAATCCAAGGATAATTTCCTGACTTAGAAACTTCTTTCAAAGCATCCATGATAGCAATCATTTTCTTGCTCTTTTCTTTTACTTCAATAACATCACCCGGCTTAATCTCATAGCTTGGGATATTAACGAGCTTGCCATTTACTGTAAAATGTCCATGGCTTACAAGCTGGCGTGCCTGATTTCTGCTTGATGCGAAGTGCATTCTGAAGACAACGTTGTCAAGTCTGCACTCGAGGAGCTGAATAAGGTTCTCACCAGTAATTCCAGGCATACGAAGTGCCCTTGCGAATGTAAGTCTGAACTGCTTTTCGAGCATTCCATAGGTTCTCTTAAGCTTCTGTTTCTCACGAAGCTGAAGACCGTATTCACTGCGTTTTCCAGCTCTTCCTTTAGGATCCTTTCCAGGTGCGCCACGCTTCTTGTTCAGCGGGCACTTATCGCTTTTGCAGCGCTCTCCCTTAAGAAAAAGCTTTTTCTGTTCTGTTCTGCAAAGTCTGCAAACAGGACCTGTGTATCTTGCCATAAGTCAAGTTCTCCTTAATTACATGCGGCGTGTCTTTCTAGGACGACATCCATTGTGCGGAATAGGTGTTACATCAGAGATAGAGCGAACCTTAAGTCCGAGTGCTCCCAAAGAGCGAACAGCAGATTCACGTCCAACACCAGGTCCCTTCACATAAACATGCACTTCCCGAAGACCATAGCTTACAGCCTTCTGAACGGCTGCTTCTGCTACTGTCTGAGCTGCAAACGGAGTTGATTTTTTTGCTCCGCGGAAACCAAGACCACCGGAAGATGCCCAAGAAAGAGCATTTCCTTTCAAATCTGTAATAGTTACGATCGTATTGTTAAACGTCGCCTGAATATACACGTTACCTTCGTATACGCTTTTCTTTTCTTTCCGCTTTTTTACGGTTGCCACGTTACTTTACCTCCACCTTAAGCCTTTTTCTTGCCTGCAACGGTCTTCTTCTTACCTTTGCGAGTACGAGAATTTGTGCGGGTACGCTGTCCGCGAACCGGCAGACCTTTACGGTGTCTAAGACCACGGTAACATCCAATATCCATAAGACGTTTGATATTAAGACCAATCTCAGAGCGAAGACGACCTTCAACCTTGTATTCGCCATCGATAATTGTACGTAATGAAGCGACTTCATCGATTGAAAGATCATTCATCATACGGGATGGATCAATCTTTGCCTTCACGCAGATTTCATCTGCAGAAGACCGTCCAATACCATAGATATATGTCAACGCAATATTGACATGCTTATTAGGGAGGTCAACTCCCGCAATTCGAGCCATCTAATACTCCTCAACCCTGTCTCTGCTTGTGCTTAGGATTAGAACAAATGATGCGTACAACACCACATCTTTTGATAACCTTACACTTGTCACATATGGGCTTTACGCTGGTTCGTACTTTCATAAAAATCCCCCTAGGAAATGTGTTTGTAGAACACCAGATTCTAGCAAACCGCAATGGTTACAATCCGGTGTCCATACATTAAACACTATTTTCCAAACTTATTCTACAGTTTTCTAAAAAAACTACAGATTTCTTGAGCGAATCTTTCCCTTACGTGAGAATCCATCCTGATGATGCATCTTCATCGTTGCCTCAATCTGGCTCATTGTCTCAAGGTCAACACTTACAAGAATGAGAAGTGATGTACCACCGAGCAATGTGGAGATTGATGACGGGAACTTAAACAGATACTGAATAATCGTCGGCAGAACAGCAATTACAGCGAGATACAAAGATCCCGGAAGAATAAGTCTGTTCAAAACCTTCTGCATATATTCCTCTGTCTTATCCGTTCTTATTCCTGGTATTGATCCACCGTTCTCACGGATGTTCTTTGCAATTTCTGTGGGGTTCATTGTTACCTGTGTGTAGAAATATGCGAAGAAGATAATAAGAAGAACGAGGAAGAAATTGTACCAGAATCCTGATGGAGTCAGGAAGTTAGCAAGCTTTTGAAGCCAACGAACATTCGGACCCAAACTTGTAGCAATTTGGAGAGGGAATGTAAGGAATGAAGAAGCGAAAATTACAGGAATTACTCCAGATGGATTGATCTTGAAAGGAATGTATGTGCTCTGTCCGCCATATACCTTTCTTCCGATAACCCTCTTTGCGTAATGGACTGCAATCTTGCGCTCGCCTTTCTGCTCGTATACTACGAGAGTGACGATTCCGATAAACATAATAAGTACAACGATAACGAAGACGATATTGATGTTTCCGGCCTTTACTTCACGTCCTAAATCCCAAACTGCAGCTGGAAGTCTGGCAACAATACCAGCAAAAATCAGCATTGAAATACCATTTCCAATTCCACGAGCCGTAATCTGCTCACCAAGCCAAACAGTAACCATAGTACCTGTCGTTACTGTAAGCATTACGATTACCTTGAAAAGAATCGAGCTTTCAATAACGATTGCACCAGGAATACTAGCAGCATATACAGTTACAGCAAGAGACTGGATCAAACAAACAAATACAGTTCCTACTCTTGTCCACTGGTTAACTTTCTTCTGTCCGCCATCCTCTGAAGCAATTCTCTTAAGAGAAGGGAAAATAATCAGAGCAAGCTGAAGAATAATCTGTGTAGAGATGTAAGGCATAACACCAAGCATGAACACAGAAAAGTTCGAGAAAGCACCACCGGCAAAGAAGTCCATGTAATCAACAAAGGCATTGCCATTTGTGTAATTACTGAAATAGGAGTTCAAAGCCTGTGGGTTAATTCCAGGAATCGTAAGAACACTACCTAAACGAGAAACAGCAAGAACTATCAGTGTAAAGAAAATGCGACCGCGCAGTTCCTTTACTCTAAACATATTTACAATCGGATTTTTTGCCATATTGCTATTCCTGCCGTTTACTCTTCAGCTATTGTTACTTTACCGCCGGCTTTTTCAATCTTCTCTTTTGCTGAAGAAGAAATCTTATCAACACTTACTTCCAATTTCTTAGAGATGTCTCCATTTCCAAGAATCTTAATAAGCTTCTCTGATTTTCCGACAATACCTTTCAGAATAAGGGTCTCACGGCTAACCGTCTCGCCATCTGAATACTTTGCTTCAAGCTCAGCAAGATTTACGATTGCATACTCTTTCTTGAACCAATAGTTAGAGAATCCGCGTCTTGCGATACGTCTGTAGAGAGGCATCTGACCGCCTTCAAATCCTACATAAACCTTACCGCCAGAGCGTGACTGCTGTCCCTTGTTACCTTTACCGGCTGTAGTTCCACGACCGGAAGATGAACCGCGTCCAACAATTCTCTTTTTTTTGTTAGCACCTTTTGGCGCATGAAGAACGAAATCTGACATCAGTTTATCTCCTCAACTTTCACAAGGTGAGCTACAGCAGCAATCATACCAAGAATAGCTGGAGTTGCATCATGCTCAGCCGTTGAATTGATTTTCTTAAGTCCAAGAGAGCGTACAGTTGCCCTTTTCTCTGGTTTCTGTCCGATTGTACTCCGGATCAATGTCACTTTTACTTTTTTTGCCATAACATTAACCCCACAAATCTTTCAGGGTCTTTCCCCTGTTCTTTGCAATCTCACGAGCATCCATAAGTCCCTTGCAAGCTTCGAATGTTGCGCGAACAACATTTACCGCAGAGTTGGATCCAAGTGACTTAGACATAACGTCAGTAGCACCTGCAGCCTCAAGAACTGCACGAACCGTACCGCCAGCGATGATACCCGTTCCAGAGCAAGCAGGCATAAGAAGAACTGAAGAGCTCTTGTACTCTGCCTGAATCTCGTGCGGGATAGTACCATTCTTTATCGGTACAGTGATAAGGTTTCTCTTTGCCTTATCAACACTCTTTCTAATTGCTTCGGTAACATCGTTTGCCTTGCCGAAACCGAATCCGACACGACCTTTTTTGTCACCTACTACTGTCAGCGCGGAAAAAGAGAACCTGCGTCCGCCTTTTACAACTTTTGCAGTACGGTTGAGTTTTACAAGCTTCTCAACGAACTCTTTCTCTTTTGGCTGATCCTTATCATAATTCTTCTTCTCGTGTTCCATCGCCATCTCCTAGAATACGATACCGGCTTTGCGAGTGCCGTCTGCAAGGGCTTTTACAACACCGTGATAAAGATAACCGTTACGGTCAAACACAACTGTTGTAATCTTTTTCTCTGCAAGACGTTTACCCATTGCTTCACCAAGCTGCTCTGCACCTGCAATATTCGGTTTCAGAGAAGCGAATTCTTTTTCCAGAGTAGAAATAGAAGCAAGCGTTGTTCCTGTGTCGTCATCAATTACCTGCATATACAGATTTGTATTTGAGCGGGTAACAGTCAGACGCGGACGTTCTGCAGTACCACGAAGGTGCTTGCGAATATGAACCTTTCTCTTAAGCCGCTTTCTGTCTTTATCATTAAGTCTTTTAAACATATTGCTACACCCTTATTTAACACCGGATTTACCGACTTTGCGTCTGATTGTCTCTGTTTCGTAACGGATACCCTTTCCCTTATAAGGCTCGGGCTTACGAAGCTTTCTAATCTGAGAAGCAAACTCGCCAACCTGCTGCTTTTTGATACCGGAAATAACTACTTTTCCCTGGGCATCAGCTGTTACAGTGAGTCCCTCTGGAATTGTAGAAATAAAATCTGTTGAATAACCCAGATTCATAACAAGCAGCTTTCCCTGTACCTCAGCACGGAAACCAACACCATTGATGATGAGTGACTTTGTGTAACCTGTTGTTACACCGACAACCATGTTATGGATAAGGTTTCTGTACAAACCGTGTGCTGCATTAGCATTCTTTGACTCATTAACTGGAGTTACAACAACATTGTTGTCCTTAACTTCAATCTTAACGAGGTTATTGTATGCCTCTGCAAGTTTTCCCTTTGGTCCCTCAACAGTTACCTGATCAGGAAGAACAGTTACCTTTACTCCTGCTGGAATAGCAACAGGAAGCTTTCCAATTCTTGACACAACTTCCTCCTATTACCAGACGGTGCAAATCAACTCGCCGCCGACCATCTTCTCTGAAGCTTTCTTACCAGTTGTAATACCAGAAGAGGTTGACACGATAACCGTTCCGTAACCATTGTATTTACGGGGCAGGTCTTTATAGCCAGAATAAACACGACGTCCTGGAGTTGATATCTTCTGGATACCATGAATTACAGGAGCATTCTGTTCATCATATTTAAGGAAAATCCGGATAACGTTCACGCCGTCCTGATTAACCTTCTTAAAATTCTTTATATAACCTTCGGTTTTCAGAATTTTCACGATTTCCAATTTCATTTTTGAAGTTGGAACATCTACTTTCTCGTGGCGGGACATTGCCGCATTCCGAACCTTGGTAAGCATATCTGCTATAGGGTCTGAAACGCTCATTCTTATCTCCTACTCTACCAGCTTGACTTTGTGACGCCTGGCAGAAGGCCTTCACTAGCTAACTTACGGAAACAAAGACGACACATCTTGAACTTGCGTAAGTATCCACGCGGACGACCACAAATCTGGCACCTGTTGTATTTTCTGGTGCTGAACTTCGGTGTGCGCTCCGCTTTAATAATCATTGATTTCTTTGCCATGAAGTCCTCACTTACTTTCTGAAGGGCATGCCGAACTTGGTAAGGAGAGCACGAGCATCGCTATCTGTGATAGCGCTTGTCACGATGTTGATATTCAAACCTGCAACGCGTTCGATTTTGTCGAAGTCGATTTCAGGGAAGATAATCTGTTCAACGATACCAAGCGAATAATTTCCATGACCATCAAAACCAGTAGCCTTAATTCCACGGAAATCCTTAACACGAGGTAATGCAACGTTAATAAGGCGATCAAGGAACTCATACATTCTTGCGCCACGAAGCGTTACCATTACGCCAACCTCATTGCCCTCTCTAAGTTTGAAGTTCGCAATAGATTTTTTCGCCTTGGTCTTTACAGCCTTCTGACCTGTAATAGCTGTCAGGTCAGTTACTGCGGCATCAAGGAGTTTCTTATTAGCGAGAGCTTCACCAACTCCCATGCTTACTACAATTTTCTTAATTGCAGGTACTTGCATGAAAGATGAATAGCCGAGCTCTTTGAAGAGCTCCGGGGCAATCTTGTCATTATAGACTTTCTTAAGCCGGGGTACATAATTACTCATTACAGTGTGTCTCCACATTTACGGCAAACACGGAATTTCTTGTCGCCGTCGAGCTTATATCCAATTCTTGTCGGACCGCATTTTTTACACACGATTGCGACATTTGAAATGTGCAGAGGTGCTTCTACTTCAACAATTCCGCCGCGATCCTGCTGACTCTTCTTTCTCATTGCTTTCTTGACAATGTTAACACCGGACACGATTACTCTGTCCTTGTCACGTACTACGCGAACAACTGTTCCGCGCTTTCCCTTGTCCTTTCCAGCAATTACTTCAACTGTATCATCCTTACGGATCTTGAATTTCTTTTCCATACTATTCAATTACTCCTAGAACAGCTAAAGAACTTCCGGTGCAAGTGATACGATTTTCATAAAATCCATATCACGAAGCTCGCGGGCTACAGGGCCAAAAACACGCTTTCCTTTCGGGTTCTTGTTCGCATCGATGATAACGCATGCGTTGTCATCAAAACGGATGTAAGTTCCGTCTGGGCGGCGATATTCTTTTGCAATCCTTACTATTACAGCTTTTTCGATTGCACCCTTCTTAATTGTTGATGTAGGGATAGCATCTTTTACAGCTACTACGATTACATCACCAATACTTGCATAACGGCGGTGTGAACCACCGATAACTTTAATACACTGAACGATTTTTGCGCCGGAGTTATCAGCAACGGTCAGGTTTGTCTGCATCTGAATCATTACGAAATCTCCTTATTTAGCACGCTCAATGATTTCCGCAAGCCGCCAGCACTTATCTTTACTGATCGGTCTGCACTCAACTATACGAACTGTATCACCTTTATGTGCATCGTTCAGTTCGTCATGAGCCTTACACTTCTTAACCCTAGTTACATACTTCTTATAAAGAGGATGAAGTCTTTTTGTCGATACAGAAACGACAATTGTCTTATCCATTTTATCGCTTGTAACAAGGCCAACAAATGAACGCTTTCCTGTTTTATTCTGAACATTCTGCTCTTCCACGGGTCAGCTCCTACTTATCTAATCCGGCGATTTCTTTCTGCCGGATGAGCGTATTCAGTGCAGCGATCTCGCGGCGCATTGTACGCTTCTGCAAGGGATTATCAACGTGTCCAACAACCATCTGGAACCGTAAATCCATATACTTCTTTTTAAGCTCATTCCGTTTTACAACGAGTTCGGAATAAGATAATTCTTTCTTTTCTGCTTTAGCCATCATCTACTCCTTACTCAACACGGGTTTTAAAAGCTACTTTGGTTTTGATCGGCAGTTTGCTTCCGGCAAGCTTAACAGCATCCTCAGCAAGCTTTACATCGACGCCACCAATCTCAAAAAGAATCTGACCTGGCTTGATAACAGCAGCCCAGAACTCCGGAGCACCCTTTCCTTTACCCTGACGAGTTTCAGCAGGTTTCTTAGAAATTGGCTTATCCGGGAAAATACGAATCCAAACCTGACCTTTACGGTTAAGCTTACGGTTCAACGCAACACGAGCAGCCTCAATCTGCTTAGCGCTCAACCAAATCGGCTCAAGAGCAACAAGTGCTACATCCCCGAAATCGAGGAAATTGCCACGGGTTGCATTGCCGTTGATTCTACCGCGCTGTTGCTTACGGTGCATTACTCTTTTAGGACTCAGAGCCATGATTAACTCCTTGCCTTAGGTGCACGAGGAGCACGTTCTTTGCGTTCTGATTTTTCTTCAGTATGCTCCGGGCGCTCGCGACGTCTTTTAAGAACCTGTCCGGCATCTTCATTCTGTTCGCGACCATAATTCATTCCGTTGAAAACCCAAACCTTAACACCGATTTTACCGAATGTTGTGTGAGCTTCAGCGAAGCCATAATCAATATCAGCACGAAGAGTGTGAAGAGGAACACGTCCTTCCTTGTGCTCTTCTGTACGTGACATTTCAGCACCACCAAGACGACCACTCAGGCGAATCTTAATACCCTGAGTTCCAGCCTTCATCGCGTTTCCAGAAGCTTGCTTAAGAGCTTTTCTGAAGGAACCGCGGTTAACGAGCTGTCTGGCGACGTTCTGAGCAATAAGAGAAGCGTTTACTTCAGCGCGTTTAATCTCTTTGATCTTAATCTGCACTTTCTTTGTAAGCTGCTTCTGCATCTCAGCACCAATCTTCTCGATATTGGCACCTTTAACACCAATAATTACACCAGGTCTTGCAGTGTGAATAACAATTGTTACACGCTGAGGATGTCTAATAATCTCAATTTCAGCGATGTCAGCATTCTTGCACTCTGGCAATTCCTGAACCATCTTTCTGATTTTGATATCCTCAAGAACCAAATCAGCATATTCACGAGGATCTGCATACCAGCGTGACTGCCAGGTCTTATTAACACCAAGACGCAATCCTATTGGATTAACTTTCTGTCCCATGTTATTCCCCCGCCTTTTCATCAACAGTGACGGTAATATGACACATACGTCTTAAGAGCATATCTGCACGTCCGCGTGCGCGGAACCAAACTCTCTTTAATCGTGGACCTTCGTCAATGCGAATTTCCTTAACGTAGAGCATATCTTCATCAAGTTTCTTGTTTGCATAAAGGGCATTTGCGATCGCAGACTTAAGAGTCTTTGAAATAAGCCTTGCACCCTTCTGCGGCATATTCTCCAAAATAGACACAGCCTCTGAACAAGTCTTTCTTTTTATAACATTAGCTACAGGGCGAACCTTTGTAGGTGATGCAATAAGAAACTTTGTAGTGGCTATATATCCGCTTTTCTCAGCCATCATATCCACCTATTTTCCAGCCTTGTTATCAGAACCGGCATGACCACGGAAGATACGTGTAGGAGAAAATTCGCCAAGCTTGTGACCGACGAGGTTTTCTGTAACGTATACAGGAACCCATGACTTACCGTTATACACAGAGATTGTATTACCTACCATCTCTGGAATAATTGTCGAGCAGCGGGAATATGTTTTAATCATCTTCCTGTCTGCCGCTTTGTTCATCTCAATAACCTTTTTATACAGGCTCTTCTCAATAAAAGGACCTTTTTTAACAGATCTTGACACGGTTAACTCCTATGCTACTTCTTCCGGCGAGAAACAATAAAATTGTTTGACACCTTCCGCTTGTTGCGTGTTTTGTATCCGCGACAAGGCTGTCCCCATGGAGTAACGGGATTACGTCCTTTACCAGCGCCTTCACCACCACCAAGCGGGTGATCAACTGGGTTCATTGCCATACCACGTACAGTAGGACGGATACCCCGCCATCTGTTGCGTCCGGCTTTACCAAGCTGAGTGTTCATGCGGTCTTCGTTACCTACAGAACCGATTGTTGCGTAGCATTTCTGATGAACGCGGCGAACTTCTCCAGAAGGAAGACGAATCGTCACATACTCACCTTCTTTTGCTGCAACAAGAGCACTTGCACCTGCGGAACGAGCAAGCTGTCCGCCACGGCCAAGGTTAAGCTCAATGTTATGTACAGTAAAACCAACCGGGATAGATTCAAGAGGCAGAGCATTGCCGAGTGTTGGAGCAACAGAATCGCCGGAAACAATTTTCTGACCTACCTGAAGTCCTTTTGGAGCAATGATATATCTCTTTTCACCATCAGCGTAAAAAATAAGAGCGATATTAGCACTTCTGTTAGGATCGTATTCAATTGAATGAACAGTTCCTGGGATGCCGTGCTTATCACGCTTAAAATCTATAATACGATACTTTCGTTTGTGTCCGCCGCCTTGGTGACGTACTGAAATACGTCCCTTAGCACCGCGTCCACCATTAGACTTGAGCCCGAAAGTCAAGCTTTTTTCTGGCTTGTCTGCTGTCAGCTCGTCTCTCTGCAGATCAATACGAGTACGTGTTCCTGCAGTAATTGGCTTGTATATTTTAAGAGCCATTCAGGTTCCCCTTTTTAACGCGGTCGCGGGCTTAGACGCCCTCGAACACCTTAATAGTCTCGCCCGGTGCAAGCCGAACGATAGCCTTTTTCCAACTGGAAGTTCTACCAGGTCTTGTGCGGACCCGTTTCATCTTTCCAAACACATTCATAACAGTACACTTCACGACATTTACGCCGAAAAGCTTGCTTACTGCCTGCTTAATCTCCAGTTTGTTCGCATCAGGATGTACCTTGAAAACGTACTTTCCTTCCTCGCGGAGAGTTGTTGCTTTTTCTGTCAGTATAGGCTCAATAAGAATATCTTCGAGAATCATTATTTTGCCTCCTCAACTTCTGAACCATAGAAAACAGCAAGATTCTTTGCAGCAGACTCAAGCATAATTACTTTTCTACCATAAAAAAGATCATGGGCGCGAAGGCGGTTGAAAGAAAGGAATGAGAGGTTAGGAATATTGCGTCCTGCTCTCTTGATCATTGCATCATCGTCCTTAAGGATAAGAACTGTTCTTTCGTCTTTTGCAAAACGATCGAGGATAGCAACAAGATCCTTTGTTTTTCCGCTTTCTACTGTAAAATCTTCGATTATTGTAAGTCTGTCACTCTGAGCTTTCTCACTCAGAATTGATTTCATAGCCAGACGTTTTACCTTTTTAGGAAGTTCATAGCTGAAATCACGTGGTTTCGGTCCAAAAATTACACCGCCTCCGCGAAGGAGAGGAGATTTTTTATCACCACGGCGAGCATTACCTGTACCCTTCTGTTTGTAAGGCTTGGCATTGCTTCCATGTACTTCAGCACGACCTTTTGTACAAGCTGTTCCAACACGTTTGTTGGCTAATTCATTATTGATGGCGTAATAGATAACATCTTCATTTACCGGGAGACCAAATACGTTATCGTCCAGTGTTATCGTCCTAAGTTCTTTGCCATCGACTGAATAGACTTTCTTTTCCATCTATCTGCCTCGTTATTTCTTCACCGCGGACTTGACGATCAGCGTACATTCTTTATTCCCGGGCACAGCACCGCGAACCATTACTACCTTCAATTCAGGGTCAATCTTTACGATACGTAAGTTCTGAATCGTGACACGATCACATCCCATATGTCCGGCCATCTTAATGTTTTTGAAACAATGTCCGGGAGATGTACACTGTCCGGTACCACCAGCTTCTCTGTGGAACTTAGAGCCGTGAGTTGCTCTACCACCGTGGAAGCCCCATCTCTTCATTACACCCTGATATCCCTTACCTTTTGATGTAGCTGTTACATCGAGGTACCGGACACCTTCAAAAAGCTCTACGCCTACTTCGTCACCAACCGCAACTTCTTTCTCAAAGTCACGGAACTCTTTCAGATGACGCTTGGGTGCAACTGCATCTGAAAACTGGCCTGCATACGCTTTGTTAGCCTTGTTTTTCTTAAGATCATCAAGACCAAGAACAACCGCATCATAGCCACAGTTTTCTTTCTTCTTCAGGGCAACTACCTTGTTAGGCTCGACGTGGATCACGGTTACTGGTGTCAGATTACCGTTTTCGTCAAAAACCTGGGTCATGCCCACTTTCTTTGCAATCAGACCTTTCATTCTGATATTACTCCTTATCGGCCGCCATTCCCTGATCCTGGGAACCGTACCGTTCAACAGTATTTACTACTGTTTAATTTCTACATCTACGCCAGCTGGCAGCTCAAGCTTCATCAGGGAATCCATAACATCCGCAGATGGCTCGATAATGTCAATAAGGCGTTTGTGTGTGCGCATCTCAAACTGCTCACGTGATTTCTTGTTAACGTGAGGTGAGCGCAGTACAGTCACTTTGTTGATTCTGGTAGGAAGAGGGATAGGTCCTGAAACCTTAGCACCTGCTTTCTGCACAGTCTGTACGATGGCTTTTGCACTCTGATCAATAAGCTCTACATCAAAAGCGCGAAGTCTGACACGAATCTTTTCGGTCGCCATTTTTCCTCCAGGAATAAAAACCGGCATCGGAATACGACACCGGTTTTTATCCGTTAAAATCTAATTACTCAACGATATCTGTTACCTGACCAGAGGCGATAGTGCGTCCACCCTCGCGGATAGCGAACTTAAGACCTTTGTCCATAGCAACCGGGTGAATAAGCTCACCGAAAACCTTTACGTTGTCGCCAGGTTTAACCATGTCTACACCATCAGGAAGCTGAATTGTTCCTGTGATATCTGTTGTTCTGAAGTAGAACTGTGGGCGATATCCTGTGAAGAACGGGCTGTGGCGTCCACCCTCGTCCTTTGAAAGAACATAAATCTGTCCTTCGAACTTTGTGTGTGGGTGAATTGAACCTGGTTTTGCAAGAACCTGACCGCGCTCAACGTCTTTCTTCTCAACACCACGGAGAAGAATACCAACGTTATCACCAGCCATACCCTGATCAAGTGTCTTCTGGAACATCTCGATACCAGTTACAGTTGAAGAAGCTGTCGGGCGGATACCGACGATCTCAACCGGATCGTTCATGTTAACAACACCGCGCTCGATACGTCCTGTTACTACTGTACCACGGCCAGAGATTGTGAAGATATCCTCGATAGGCATAAGGAATGGAAGATCCTGATCGCGAACTGGATCATCGAAGTAATCATCCATTACTTTAAGGAGCTCATCAATACATGCAGTATCTTCTGGTGTTGCACCATCAGAAAGAGCCTTGAATGCAGAACCCTTAATGATAGGTGTATCACGTGGATAGCCGTATGATTCGAGAACGTCGCGAACCTCTTCCTCAACGAGCTCAACAAGCTCAGGATCGTCAAGAAGGTCAATCTTGTTCAAGAATACGATAATCTTCGGAACACCAACCTGACGAGCGAGAAGGATGTGCTCGCGCGTCTGAGGCATTACAGAGTCTGGTGCAGAAACAACGAGAATAGCACCATCCATCTGTGCTGCACCTGTGATCATGTTCTTGATGTAGTCAGCATGGCCTGGGCAGTCAATATGTGCATAGTGACGTTTGTCTGACTGATACTCAAGGTGACGTGTGTTGATTGTAATACCGCGCTCTTTCTCTTCTGGGGCATTATCAATTTCATCATACTTGAGAGCCTTGTCGCCATATTTCTTGGCGCAATACATTGTAATTGCCGCTGAAAGAGTAGTCTTACCATGGTCAACGTGACCGATGGTGCCTACGTTCATATGCGGCTTGGTTCTTTCGAACTTTTCCTTTGCCATTTGATCCTCCTTACCAGATTAAAGGCACGTTAAAAAAAGTTTAGTTTTGTATAATCACCGTATACCACCGCAAGGCAGCGAGATACGGCACCCTCATAACACATCGCAGTCGGATTACACACCTCCTTTGCGATGTAGCGCATAGGGCATTGAATCCTAAATACGAATTAGAAAATACATCAGATATTTATGGAGAAACGAACAAGTGAACTTTTTTTTCTAGCATCAATTGACCATCATTTCGATCAACTCGGCCGAAAACCACCTATCGCCACCAAATCTAGCTGATGACTGGTCTGGCTTCCCGGAGCCTTTCATTCCAACGGAAGGAACTACTCAATCAGGATTCCCCAGAGCACCATAACACAAGGGGCGGCATCAACGACGCTCGCCGAACTCTTGGGGTTACGCAGCCTAATGCTTTCGCATTTTTACGGCCTTGTCAGTCTTATGCGACTGCCTGAAATCTCAAAGAACCCGCAGCTTGCATTACAATACAG
>Ga0255060_10000089_pt1 | contig 15890 bp, 10 predicted proteins | sample 172RNAGHGlowgp2_FD_183094 | JGI IMG/M metagenome (GOLD analysis project Ga0255060, IMG submission 183094) | Metatranscriptome of sheep rumen microbial communities from Palmerston North, Manawatu-Wanganui, New Zealand - 1728 RNA GHGlow gp2... | ecosystem: Host-associated > Mammals > Digestive... | reverse complement strand
TCAATCTTTTTATTTTTATTTAATGGTCGATATATCTTATGACTTGATCAAATTGACCCTGTACGACAGTATATATCGTGTAGTCGAACTTAAAAAGTGGGTACTTAATTTTAAAACGGGTGAATTACAGTTCGTGCGCTCAGATTCACAAAAAGGAAAGATTTACATTAAAAACAACGAATTGTATTTTAAAGAAGCGAAATTACAATCCAAAAGCCTGTTGTATGATGATGATAAGGAAAGTGACTACATTTTGTTGCAATTCAAACAAACCGATTTTAACTACACGTTTAAATTCTTTAAGACTGGTTTAAATACCATTGAAGGTACGGATATTAGAGTTCCGATTGAATTAAAGTTCTTTGATCATACTTATATAAGGACGTATTCGGAATTAACCAGTGTTAGATTTCCAATCACTTACAGTAAACTTTTAATGGGAAGATCGTTGACAGATGAATACACTGATGTAAGAGAGAGTTACTACTGTAAATACATGCTTGAAAGAACGTTTTTGAACAACGATTCCAGTGAGGAATTCACGAGAAATAAATTGTATAGATCAAGACTGATAGATTCATTCCAAGATGTCACGTTCGATTTTAATGAAATGGATAAGAGTATCATTTTATGTGAAAATGGAATTTACGATGATTCACCTGGAATACTTTATATTTACTTCGAAAATAAATCAACTGATGATAACGGGAAAGTAACTTATGACTTAATATTGACATGTTGCTGTGATTCATATGCTTCTTATTACAAGAAGTTGGAAGGAAGTTCCGATTCTCCTGATTACAGTGACTTGACTATATCTAATGGTCAGTTATCCATCACTTTCAACTGGACTGAAGCCGTTAAAGACTGTTTCCTCTTCTTCTACAGGATGATAACTGGAATTAGCGATATTCCATTAAAAAATGAAATTCCATCACTTAAATTCAGGTACAATATAGTCGGTTGGTTCACCACAGATAGATACAATGAAACTATATTCGATAACGGTAACCTTTTCCCAAGTGCCAGGAGTTTAATGAATGAATGGAACATCGAATTCCCTTTAATTAAATACGCGACCGAAGATGAAATTAAAGACGACTATACATTCGGTAATTGTTTTACTTTAGGTATTAACGGGAATCACTACAAATCTCCTCCGATAGACTTCTTTACGGCAACTGAAGATTACATTAGACCTTATACATTCCTGTTATTGGGAATCGAAGTCACTGAAAACGATCAAGCAGAAACGAGTGAACAGATGACAGTAATTATATTCTTTAAACGAAAGAATAAATGTGACATCAAAGTGTATAAGAGTATCAATCAAAGTGACAATGGTTATACGTTACAATACGTTAAGAGTTACTCCTCGTTGGATGTTGATTATAACATCGAAAAGACAATTTCTTATCCTTACCATTCAATTCAAGGCGGTATTTCATTCAACGAGAGAAATTTAATGTTGTTCTCTTATGATGGTTCAGTTTCATGGAATTCTCTAAGACTTTGTTCAAAGTTATCTAAAGGTGTATCAGATCATCTACTCTCTCCATTTTACTCTTTTAGGAGCATTGACACACAAGAAGGTTCAGTTAAGAACACCACCACGCTCGTTTTCAATGGTGAAAATGGTCAATACATTAAATATCAAGGATTTTCATGTGTCAATTTGAACGCTTTCGTTGTCAAGAAATACACTGATCCTCCTAAGGTGGTTACGGACATATCGTTCTATTCCAATTATCAGATGAACAACGATGATGTAGTGTTCGATAAAACGGAAGAAGCTTTATACTTTGAAAATTTCATTCAACTGTCTTCACAGACATTCAACGAATTAAGTAATATTATAAGATCTGAAACTGACATTGACATGGTAGTTAACTATGACATCGGAGATAACACTTTTATCGACTTTTACAAACTTTCTTATCACAGTTATAACAACATGTACAATTACAAGTCGTCGTGGATTCAAATTAACTACGCAACTCCACTCGTTAGGAAAGTTGGAATAGATGCAGTGTATTGGATAAGAGTTAATTCTAGTGAACTCGAATTGCATCTAAATTACAGCATTGTGTTCGATTTATATAAAGGCTTCTGCCATTTCAATGTTAACGGAGAGAACGATTACAATCACTGTCAAAAAGGAGAAGTTGCTAAAATAAAATCAATTTATTACAGAGTGCCATCCTGAAATCTGTGAATCTCCACGTTTTTAAACCTTTCCGTGTTTAAATCACTTTTGACCAAACATCTCAATTTTCCATTTGTGCCGAAGTAAATTATTTTGTTGTCGTTGTAATAATATATCGCTTCATGATGTACCGGAAAACTGTTTTTCCTTTTGAGCGAACTCCATGGAATGTACTCTCTATCGAACATGTCATAAAAGCAATCATCTTCACTAACTGCTGGTAAAGTGTAATTACTCATCTTGGATTTTCATTCAACTGTCCTTTCATTTGGGTACTCTTCCGTTAGATTAACACACTGAATTGTCAACACCTGAATGTCATTACAATCACTGATTTATAAGCATGAATCTGTCAACTAAAAATGCCATAAATGCAAGAGGAGAAACCTATAGTTCAATGCGATGATAACTTCATTTGTTTCGATGAAGACGGAGAAGTGCTTTTCATTGATTACATGCCTGATGTCGAAGAGGAGAAGTTACTTGAACCATGTGAAATAGATGAACTTGAATTCGATTGTAGTGTTCCAACTGAAATTGAGAAAGGTAAACTTTCGAGACCGGATTTGGTAACTTTATCAAAGTACATGAACAACGAGGATATATCGAACTTGGCTATGACATGCAAGAAAGGTTCAAATTTGGGTTATCTAATGCATCAAAATCCAAGTAACACCAAATGTCAAGGCAATATATTCAGTATGCAAACACATGTGATTTACACTGGAATGCCTAACGCTCCATGTCAATTCATTAAAGACAAAATAACCACAGTTAAAGGATTCCGTTCAAACAATCCATACGATAAAAGACTTCAAGGAGCGTATAAATTAAAACGTGTAATTAAAGGTAATCCAATGAGTAACGAGGATTATTTAAATTGCAACATATACACTTTGGTATACCGTAAAAATCCAATTTATAAAATTTTGATAGGTTTCGATAAGGAAATTCCAAAGGACTTGTTCAACTGTATAATGTACTTTATAAAAGTAAAGTCTTTAACATCACCCGTTAATCATAGCGATTTCTTCTTCGTTTCAAGGCCTATGGGTGAACCCACAACACTAGGTAACGGAAAAAGGTTTAAATGTGAATTCTTCGGTCAAACAATCTATGGAGCTTTAAAAAAACACGTAAGTAAAATTTACTTACAAGAAAACAGATTCTATGAACTGTTAAAAACAAACGATTTCGAAATACAAAAATTTAAAGCTGATGATGTAATAAGTATCATGATTGAATTGCCGCGTTCAGACACTTTCCGTATTAAATACGTTGAGGAATTCGATAATCAAGTATCGATTAATGGAATATTTATCAAGAAACAGAAATTGGGAGAGTTTGATTTGAACAAGGTTGAACCGTTGTCAGATTTGAATTTAGTGAAAATTGAATCTAATGATTATAATCCGATATTCGGTTTCAAGGAGCATTATGATAATGATTACAATTTAATAAAATTGGAAAACGAATTTAAAAACGACAGTTTGAATCAGATTCAAGAAATAGATCTTTACCTTTCAATTAAAGGCGATCTCTTTAGAAAAGGTTACGATAAACGTATTAAAATCATTTTAATGGATAAATGTTTATACACGAACATACTGATATTGAACATGAATAGTTTCTCTCCAATATATTACAGCTCAAAGGATACTTTAGACTGCATTGACGGTGACAGTTATAGTGCAATTGTTCAGTTAAAGAATACCGATATATTCTTCGTGTGTAAAAATTACGGTAGATTAAATCAACTGTTCAATCGAGGACTGTTTTGTGCACAAGGATTTGATACTAGAATATTGTGTGTTAAGAAATACAATGTCATTGATCCAACTATAGTCATCGAATCGTATAGGATACATCGTCCAGTTGACTTGTTTTACTACAAGTACAGAGCTTCTATATCACATCCTTATCAACAGTGCGACCACAGCATGGAAGATTACATAATAAAGACAACAGGTGCTGTATCTATCCCAATAGACGACTTTACTGAAACAGACTTAAACAGATTGATGAAATATCCACCCGATACAGTAAAAATCTTTAACAATGTTTATCGAATGAACTATGAAACGGGAAAGTATGTCCTATTGCCTCAAGTGCAAAATTTTAATGGTGATCGTGGTAATTCTGGTGGAATGTTCTTTAACGCTTTTAATCCATTTGGAGGAAACTGAAAATTTAATTTTAACCGTTTTTACTTTTTATACACCAATTGAGTTATTGCATTTAACGTTACTTACTGTTTGTATACGGTTTAGTGTAAACACCATCTGGTAGAGACACGACACCCAACACCTCTTCCGTATTACAGCCATAGTGGTATTACATGACTATATAAACCATGACATGAAACTGAAAAATCCATTGAAATGCAAGAAGAACATGAAGTTTCTCAAGAAGGCTGCGATAATAACGGAATAAACAACAATAACAATGAAGATGAAATCGAGTACGTTGATTACATGGAGAAATTTGGAGAAGAGAAGTTACTTACTGAAGATGAAATTGAAGAAGACATTTTTACATTTGAAGAGTTTTACAGACCTGATCCAAGAGAAGAAAAACACAAATTGGATAGATTCTATTTACCAATGGTTGCCAAGTACGTTGGAACAAACGATTTGATTCAATTAGCTAAAGTGAATAAAAAGACCAGCAATATCAATTACTCACTTCTGCAAAATTTTGATAATGTTGAACACCAAAAACATATATTTCGTATGAATACCCACGTGATTTATACAGCTGAAAGTGGTGCACCATGTCAATTTATTAAAGATGCCATTCATGAAATCAAAGGTAATCCATTGTCAAATAAAGACTACTTCAATTGCGAAATTTACATGCTTTGTGAAAAGGATAATCCAAGAAATAAATTCCTTTTCGGTTACAGCAGACAAATACCCAAAGACTTATTCAACTGTGCTGTGTATTTCATTAAAGATAAAGGATTGGAGAGTGTCACTGAAGTCAACGCGTGGTATTCTAGATTAATGTGGGATTTAATTTTCTTAGTGGATGATCCTGATGAAGATAATGATGATGATGTCGTTATTTTTTCAGATGTCAGACGTATGAGAATGTGGAAACGCTCAATCCCCTTTTTTTATAAAGAGTTGATCAAAGGAATGAATTACGTAATAATGAACGATAACGATTTTTATGACTATTTCAAAACGGGGAAATATGAAATCCAGTGCTTTAATGCGGGTGACGTGATAGCCAAAATGATTGAAGTTGGACCATATGATCATTTCCGTATTAAGTACATTAAAGAATTCGACGATAGAGTATCGATTAACGGTGTCATCATCAGAAAACCATCATTGATTAATTACGGAGTAAAAGATTTTAATTACTTCAAAGGGTTATGTTTCCATGAAGCCGGATTCACTCCGTATAATAGATTATTCGGTTTTAACCCTGAACGTTCAGATATTAACGAAAAGTCTAGTATAGATAATCCATTTTATGAAAACAACGACTTGGATGAAGTTTATGTAATTAATTCATACTTGGCATTTAGCACAAACAGCTTCTCGTTTTATAAAAACGGCACGAATGGAAAAGTTAGAAATTCTATTGTTATCTTAGTTAACAAAAATTTATATTCAACCATTTTAATTAAAAACAAAGACGACTTTATTCCAGTGTATTACGATAAAGATAGGTACGGTAGATATAAAGCTATATCAATGTTAAAAGGTTCAGATATTTACTTGGCGTGTACCAATCTTTTAAAATTGGACAATCTGTTTTGGGCTTGTAACACTAATAGAAACTCTTTCCAAATCTTTGGAATTGCCAAGTATTTAATGGATGAAAATACAATCGTTCAAAACGTACCTTATCCGATAGACCTGTTCTATTACAAGTATAGAGCCGTAGAAAAGAGAAATGATGGTCCAGGGCTATTTCAGAATGTAGGGAATCCTTATGCATGTGAAGATGCATTAATTGAGGTTAACCATGAACAACCTCTTCCAATACAAGAATTTACTTTCACCATAGTTAATGAAGCGCTTAGTTATCCTGATAAAGAGATAAAGATATTTGAAAAAGTTTATGTATTGGATAAAGGCAGTGGAAAGTACATTGGAGAAGGTGAACGAGTTAAACCTGCTGCCGTAAACGATAATAACGGTTTCCCAAAACCGAAATCCAGTGGTAAGCCATCGTTCTTTGGAGGAGGAGCTAAACCAAAAGTGGAGCCATCTAATAGTAAACCATGCTTGTTAGATCCTGAAAGTTGGAAGAGACCATCAAATCAAACGTTCGGAAGTAGTGTTCCTTTCAATGTGCCACAGATAATTCAACAGGGAAATAACGGTCTGGTACCATTCGGAACTAATACTCACATTAACAATCAACAAGGAATAGCACCTAAAGAAGAGAAGAAAGAGAAGAAAGAAGACGACGACTAATTTAATTACCTTTCCGTTTTTTTTTGAGAACCTGATTAATCCATTTATGAGTGAAATTGGAGTTGATACATCACATAAAGTACGAGATAATAATTCAGTTCAGCCATTGATCACTCTCTCCAATTCAACCAAATTCCTTGATGTTCCACATGACAAGTTTAAATGGCAAATGACTGTGGATTTCGTTATGATTGTGGGTAAGTACTTTGAGTCGGATGACGACTTCATTAACATCATGAAAGTGTGTAAAATGTATGAAGAACTTGTGTTAATGTACAAGTTTAATCCCATTTCAGATCCTTACTTGTTTGAAAACATTCAAACTCAACACTTTTATAACCGAACTGATATATGGTTCAAAGTACCCGGTTTATCTAAGTACGTTTACTGGGATCCTCCTCACTACATCACTCTGAATAAAGCCAATAATGTCATATTTAAGGATTCGGTCATGAACAAAGTATGGTGGTACCTTCCCAAATTGGAAGAGTGGTCTAACTCTCGTGTTAAAGGAATGATTTATGACAGTTCATACAGTAAAGTTGAAACACTTTATAAAGTTGTATACGGTAAGAGTAAACTGTACTTCATTTCCATCGATTCGAATAACAACATATTCGGTCATTTCCACCCAGGAGAAATCATTAAAGATGTTAACCGTGACAGTTCGATTTATATGTTCTCGTTACGTTCAAGTGAAACGATGTCACCCGAAGTCTACTACAGTTCATTACGGTCAAGTGTTTTCACTGAAGTGTACAGCCATACACACTTACTATACTGTGGAAGTTACAACGAAAGTGGTTACAAATTAAGTGATTACAGTTCAAGTAACAGTTATATTGGAAGAGATGTTCACTACTGTTTCATTGGGTGTAACAAATTCACTTTTACTGGTAAATCATCACCAGTGGATACTGATGGAAGTGTACTGTTCAGTCTTAAGAGATTAGTTGTAATTGAAATGAATTGAATTATTCTCCCAATTTAACATTTTTTAAAACTTTAAAAAATCTATGAGTGGAATCAGTAAAGACAAAAAACCCAAAGTAAACGATGACAATTCCAGTGATAATGAAATAGAAAAGATAAATGTAGGTTCAATAATTGAAACTCCTCCAGACAAGTATAAATGGGAACTCACTATAGATTTCATTATGATAGTCGGTAAATACCTTGAAAGTAACAACGACTTTATTAACTTGATGAAAATATGCAAGAAGTATGAAGAGTTAGTTTCAATGTATAAGTTCAATCCTATTCAAGACATGTCATTATTCGAGAATGTACAAACTCAGCACTTTTACAAGAGCAATGAACTCAATTTAAAGAGACCCGGTATGTACAGGTACGTTTATTGGAAGCATCCCAATGATGTCGTGAGGAATAAAAAGAGCAACGAGATTATAAAAGATTCGGTCATTAATGAGATATGCGATTGTGTGAATGAATTGGAAATATGGAGTGGAGAGCATTTTAAATGCTTCTTGTTTGACAGTTCAAAACGACAAGAAACTGAACTTTATAACGCCATCGACGGAAAGGATAAATTATATTTCATAATAGTTGATTCAGAAGACAACATTTTCGGTTGTTATAATCCAGTTAATCACTTTTCCAAGTGTGTTTTAAGTAAAAGAATATTCGCGTTTTCGTTAAGGACTAATGGAAGAGTCAATTCAATTAAATACGATCGGGAAGAAAACGACGATCAAACCACATTCACTAAAATCAATTCAAAGAACAGTTTATTTTGTTTAGGCACTGGAAACATTGATAATTTTGTTGAAACGCCTGAAATTTTAATATCCGATCTTTCTCCCAATTGTAACGATAACTTTATTTCGAAAGACATTTCAAAAGTATTCAAGAAATGTGACAAGTTTAGCTTTACGGGACGCAATTCAAGTGTTGATAAAAATGGTAACGTTACATTCACTGTTAAAAGATTGGTAGTGTTACAAATGTATAAAGCTTTACCTGATACACTCGAACCTATATTTAATATGAGTGGAACCATACCTGAAGAAAGGGAGATATACACACGTAAATTGGAAAGGAGTCTCAATTTCGAAATCACAGTACCTCCTGAATCTTTTCCAACTGTTAAACTTTACATGGTAGATGGAGATGACATTATATTCATGAATGATTACGTCAATGAGTATTGGAAAAAGGTTAGGATAGAGTACCCTGAAGAATTCGAGTATACGATACTTAAAATATTCAGTCAAATTTTAGATATGGAAATCATTCTCCATGACCAGTTCAATACATGGTTCAAATACGCGATGATTGAATACTTCGCATTGGATTTAAATTACGATGAACCATTCGTGAAGTTGATAGAATACGAGAGATACGATTATTTCGATTGCAGAAGACCTGATCTAACAAATGAAGATGACATTGACAGCTTTCCAAATGCTGCTATCAAGGCTATACGTTACAATAACTTTAATTATATATTCAATCAAAAGCCCGATAAACCATTCAGCAGTGTTGATTTAGGAATTATTCTATATGGATTTATTACAGGGGATAGTGAATCTAATTATGATCTTCTTCCATTTGGTAGACGCGGTAGTAATAAAAAATTAAAATTCGAAAATGCATGTAAAGACTACTGGGAAGTTTTCCCCAATTTATGCATGTTGTTCCAGTTCTTAGTTGAAAATGAATTTACTTATGAAGAGTTTATAAGTCATCCCATGATACAAGATATACTCACGTTAGAATGAGATGTAACTTAACTGAGTTAAAGTGACAACAACCACATTACTGTTAAAGACTTGGACGTTTATGTGAATCCAATGCAGCGTTATCAATCAGATCATGTAACAGATTCAACTGACCATTGCAATGATTGTTGTAAAACGGAAGAGAACATGATGCTGGAAAAGAGAAAATATCATTTTCGTTACATTGAGAATCGTGATGAGCCTGCGTGTAACACGATTGAATACTCTTTAAAGGACGTCATTAAGATTTTGGGTTTAAAAAAGAATTGAATTACCTTTCCGTTTTAATTTTTAGTCGATGAGTTAAACTGCATAAATCAACTTTAAAACGTGACCTTTTAATTACGAATCGCATGTTCACCAATGCTGATATAGCCGAGAAACAGAGTGTTGTTGTTGTACCCAGTTATATAACCGATATCGATGTTCGCTGTTTCAAATGCGCCAGTGTGACCAGAATAATTTTACCTGACAGTTTAACCAGAATAGGGAAATCAGCGTTCAGGAAATGTAAATTAAAAGAGATTAAAGTACCAGAGAACGTGGTTGAAATTGGAGAAAAGTGCTTTAGTGAGTGTACCGAATTAACCAGTGTTATATTATCTTCATCACTTAAAAAAATCGTTTGGTGTACATTCTATAAGAGTAACATCAAATCTATTGAAATACCTGAAGGAGTGACTTCAATAGGTATATGTTCATTTAAATGCTGTTCAATGTTGACCAGTGTGAAATTACCTTCAACTTTAATCGAAATAGGTAACTGTGCGTTCACCGGAAGTGGAATAACTTCAATACGTATCCCCGAATCAGTCACTTCAATAGGCTGTGAATGTTTTGATGACTGTTCAACATTAAGTGATATTTATATCCCTCAAAGCGTAAAAGAGATTAGAGACCGTGTATTAAAAGCCACGAATATAGCTTCAATTGATGTTTCAGATAGGATGGTGACTGGTGCAGTATTCTGTTATTGTAAAAATCTAACTCGATTTAAACTGCCGCTTAACATGACAGAGTATTACAAGAATATGTTTACGTGTGTGAGTAAATTGGAAAGGATTGAAATTCCCGATGGAATCACTAAACTAGGTGAATACTGCTTCTTGGGATGTACCAGTTTAACGTATATCAAGTTTTCTCCCAATATAACCGAATTACCTCGGGCGTGTTTCTGTAACTGCAGATTCAAACATATCACTATTCCTGAAGGTATTACAAGGTTACGCGCTGAATGTTTCAGTTCCTGCAGTAATTTAGTATCAATTACGTTACCATCAACGTTGGTCCATATTGGAAGAAGATGCTTTGAATCGACAATGCTGTACTTAATAGTGATACCAAAGAATGTCAACCATTTAGGCGTTAAGTTTTGTAAAAAATGCAAGAATCTCAGTTTAATAAAGTTGTCTCAAGAGCTGTTTAACGAGTTACTAAATAATCCGTCACATTTGAAAGGGACTAAACTGGAAATCTATTAAAATCAATTGAATTACTTTCCGTTTTATTTTAAAATAAAATATTAAACTTGTTCTTTACATAATAATCGATGTAATTGAAGTACTTAACCTGTTTCAACATGACACTCAACTGACCGTTATCGAATTTAATGTACTTCCTAGCCTGGTTAGTCGTATCGAGATTCAGGATGTTCTTGACGTTCTCAGGTATCGTGTTTAAACTTAATTTCTTGGTGTCAAGTAAATTAATGCAGTCCGAGTAGTAAACACCATCAAAGTACAAGATGTCTTGGAAAGATATCAAATACTGGTAGAAATTGTTAATGAATACATCATTGAAACTACCGTTACTTCTGCTCTCGTTTTTGAATATCCTCTCAATTATCCACTGTAACGACTTTTTACTATTGGGTATAAACAAACAGGTCTTGACTCTTCTCTGGTGATACCATGTATTAATCTTTGGCCAGTCGTTGTTCAATACAATGTTAGTAATGTCCTTGTAAACTTTAACTGGCTGTTTGTTCTTTTCATTGATATTGACCGTATAAGTATCACTATTGACTATCAGCAGTGTTTCATTGTTATTGCATTTATTCATCAAGTCAATGTCATCGTATATCTTCAATATGGAAGAGTCTTCATAGTTAAAGTCCGACTTCTTGATGGTAGTCTTTTCATAGTACTCGTTGATGTACTGTAACAGGATGTTCTTGAATATGGTCTTACCACATTGTGACTCCCCAATAATGTACAACGTTTTCATATCATTGTCATAAGAATCAAGTACATTCTTAACCGTGTACAACAAAGTATTCTTATTCTGGTAACGATTCTGTAATACCCCGTTCAAGTAGTAAATGTAATTAACGTATTCATTCTGATCAAAGAACATCTTGGCATTTACCGTCCTTTCCAATGAAAACAACTTATCTAAACTAAGGTAATTCCTGTCGTACAGTTCCTTAAGACTCGTTTCATAAAGTGATATGCCATATCTAAATTTCACTGAAATTTTATCGAGTACAGGTAACACATTGTCAATCTTTCCGTTTTCGTTTCTATCCGCATTGTCAGCTTTCTTCACTGAAAGCAACTTGGAGATGTCGTGATACCTTTGATGTTTGAAGTAGAAATGATCATTAATGAAAACGACGAGTGAATTAATCAAGTGAATGATTTCATTGAATGTATAGTACTTGGAATGGTTAATTTCATCATTATCATCAGTAAACCTGTTCAACCAGTCACTCGTTAATAAAGTCTTTTCTGAAACTATCTTGATCTTGGTGAGGTAATAAAGTTTCTCAATTTCATTCGATGGACTGAACACTCTATCAAGGTTATCTCTTAACTTCATCATCAGGTCGTTGGAAATCTCTTTACTCTTACCACCATCATTAATGAACCACCATATAATCGCCATATTGAATCTGATGGGTTTGTACAGTGACTTCAATGCTGTATCAAATATATTGGAAGAGTAGCCATATCTCTCCAAATTATCGTATTTAATGCTTAGATAATCAGTAAGATCCTTGAACTTGTTAACGTCAATCAATTCACTGCTCAAAGTGTCACTGTAATAGCTGTTGTACTCAGTTGGACATGGCATCAACTTGTAATTGAAAATCTTGATTGGAGTGTTGAACACGTTAAATTTCATATAGTAACTGTAATTCTCAAGATTTAGACACGAGTTAACTTTGTAGTCTCTCTCAAATTCGGAATTAATGTTCAAGTTGATAATCGAAAACAACAACTTGTTAAACTCTTTGTTAATCACTACACTCGATTTGTCCGAATTGCTCCATGTATTGGTGATGGACGGAGTGAAACAAATTTCATTTTCAATGAATTTGTACCTGAATATCAATCGATTCCATACAGTAGTTGGTAACATGTTATTAGATGTAAAGAGTCCAACTGGGTAAAAGAAAATCAGGAATTTAGTATCACCGCCAAACTTTTTGTTGTTTAACTTGTTAATTAATGACCATTTAAAGTTGATAGTTAAGGTGTTAAAGTCATCCAAGTGATTTAAAAGTATCTCTTTACAGCAGTTTCTATACCAAAAGATTTCCTTGTTAATTGAACCTAAAGGACCAGAACTTTTATCGATGATATCTTTGTTGTACAAGTACAGTTTCTGATAGCCGCCAATGTAACTGTCGTACAAGTCTTTATCTTCACGTATTTCCATAACTAGAATATCCATTGGAATCTTAAAGTCGATATCTTCATTGTAGCTGAACTTAACCGTGTTCTCATTCTCTAAATTGAATTTATCAAGAAATTCACTAAACTCTTCATTGATCGACTGAATGGGTTCAACCTTGTAATTGATAAGTTCGTTGATAGTCATGTTGTCAAGTTCATCGCAGTAGTTATCTAGTTCATCAACATTGACATTCCTCTCCATTTTATTTAGATTTAAAAGTTCACCAGTTTAAATTTTCGTAAAACTTCAATAAAAAATGAATAATTAAATGAGTAATCAATTCGTGGCTAAAACGGAAGAGCTGTTACAGTGATAGACCTTTACACACTTGGTCAGTGAATGCAAAATTGCAGTCTTGTACGATTTTATCGTCTTTTAATCTGTATGGACTCTTTCCAATACATTCAATAGTCTTACCGTTAATGTAAGTTTCGTTTATGTGGTACCACTTTACATCTCCACATTTAGTGATAGACTCATTAAAGTTAACAGTGAAGTACAACGGACAACCAAGATACGACTTGCTAGGAGTAATCATGTACAGGTTATCCTCAAGAGGTAATGAATCGTAAAAGAAGATCATTAAAGTGAACATTTCTACATAGAATTCACGATCATTAAAAAGACATTTAAATGCATCACTTTTATAAAGGTCATATTTCATACCCATGTAATAGATATCGGTATTCTTACCTTTGAATTCATCTTTAAAGTTAAGCTTGTAGTCATCAACTGCTATTGATATCATATAATTGTTCAAAACTGCGAATGAATAACCGTATTCATCTTTTATTATATACCAGTCATTGTAATCATCGTAAACTCTCTCCATTTTAGGGTCATCCGAATTAAAGCTACTAATGACGAATTCACTTCCATTCTTGGCTATCCATGTAATGACGTTTATCGAATTACATAACACTGCCAGTAAAATGACTAGCTGAATCATGGTGATACGGGAGAGTGTGTTAATGATTAAACAGTTCGAATAAGTTTTTAAACACAAAAACTTTACAACTCAATGTTCAATCCTTGTGGTGCTCGAAGTGATTCAAGTTCAATTGATAAAAGTGAAAAAGATGATCTAGATTCAAAGATTGATGAATTAACCGTTAACAAGATATCAAAAGATAGAAACCTTCCACCTTACATGATTAGTAAACAGTCTGACTTGTATAAGAATACGTTCAACCAGATAAAGGACGATTTTATTAAAGGTAAAATCCATATCGCTAATCACAGCAACAAGGAGACTTCAAGTGATGATAACGATGACCATGAAAGTGTAAATGACAATGTTGAAACAGTTAAGAGTAAATTACCTATTCCGAATTTCAAGTGGATTAACCTTCCAAGTGAAGATGATTTAAGTAATTACAGTAAGCGTAATGAAATATGCAGTCACCTGGTAAAGCTCTACAAAGAACGTTTCGTAGAAATTCAAAACAAGCTGTTAGAACTTAGAGACATTATAAACGATGTCGAAAAGTACAGTAACTACTAATTGAATTACCTTTCCAACTTCAGTTTTTAAAAAACTTTAAAAAATTAAATGAACAATAGAAACGATGAAGACTATTATCAGCTGTACTTTGAAAATTGGAAGATAGCTGAACAGAACGGTAAAATTGATCGAATAAAAGTGGGTACTGAAACGTTTGTAACTGGTACTGATCTTTATGGAATAACAGGACTTTTAATGCCGGATGGTAAAACAGCAACGTTCAGTGAATTTGTTGCATGTAAATCTGGTGATATAAAATGGGAAGGTGGCTCTTATAGACGTAAAGATGCTTACGAAGCTCAAAATCCTGAAACCCGCAAACCTATCAAGAATTATATCTTGTACGATGAAATTGGAACTAAAGGCAACAAGAATAATGTCATAATTAAAATCGACAAGAATAAAAACGCTGACGTCAAAAAGAAAAGAATACTTTTAAAAGATTTTCGCAAAGGGAAACGAGTAAATGAAATTGAATTCGAGAATAAAATTGAAATCAAAAAAGAGAATTTAGATGAAAAAAGGCAATATTCAGTCAAACCATTAAATGAAATGAATGAACTTCCCATGCAACTTCCATACAGTTGTGGACCATGTAATTGTGTACCATATAATGGATTTAATCCTATACAACAAGTTCAGAGACCTGTTCAAGGACCTTTGTTTCCTCCTGGACAAATTCCAAATGGGATGTTTCAACCTCCACCTATGATGGTTCCACAAAACGTACAGTTTCCAATGATGCCTCAAGTTCGACCTGTTGTGCCATTTGATCAGATTCCATTTAATATGAGACCAGTTAATGGATTACCAAACAATAATGCACAACCTGGAATATTACCAATTAACTTGAATCAATTCAAACCATCTAATAACACGTTTAATTCTTCTCCAAGTAACTGTGTTGATGCAATTCCACCAACTAAAAAGGCACCTACCAATTCAATCCCACGTCAAATGAACGATTCAGGTAACGAAATGATCGGATATGGTCAACCTATTCCATTGGTACTTGAAGGTTTCGATCCTTCATTCCAGGAAGAAGTCAGGAGATTACAACGTGAAGACAGGGCTATTAAAAGATACAATGATGTGATGGAAAGTAAACCAGGTCCCAATGAAGTCATTGAAATCTCTTGTGAAGACGGAGTACAGGAATTCGAACCTCAGAAAAAAAAGTCTGACATCAAAAAGAGTAATGATGAATCCATAACTGAAATTGAAGGTTATGATGGTTATGAAGATTACGAAACTGAGCCAGAGGACAACAATGCTTATAAAGGTGATAAACCATCTAAAAAGTAAATATTAATTCATTTTGG
>Ga0255060_10000075_pt1 | contig 16839 bp, 9 predicted proteins | sample 172RNAGHGlowgp2_FD_183094 | JGI IMG/M metagenome (GOLD analysis project Ga0255060, IMG submission 183094) | Metatranscriptome of sheep rumen microbial communities from Palmerston North, Manawatu-Wanganui, New Zealand - 1728 RNA GHGlow gp2... | ecosystem: Host-associated > Mammals > Digestive... | reverse complement strand
TAATGCTCAGGTACTTGTGGAAGGTCCGTTTTTAACCGTCTCTGTTTCGCTCCACTTTTCGGTGAGTTCGTTGCAGATCTTTTCTTTCAGTCCAGCTTTTGCTCTTGAAAGATTATCTTTCATTCCCAGTATCCCCAGGTCGACCTTTCGTCGTTCTAGTCCCTTACAGTGATCGTTGTTTATCTTCGGATCTTGTTCGTAATTAGAATCATGAATTCTCGCGCAGCAGTCCCCACATCTATGCCACTCTCACTCGTCCCACACTTCGAGTACGTTAAGTACCCGAAATTGACTTTCTGTCCCCTGTTCATTGAGAAGTATGGACGCCATCCCTCAGTTGTTGGGTGTCTAGAGCTTCTTGCATCGCAGTCCCAAAAACAAAATTTGAAAATTGTCGGTGAAAAAGCTGAAACGTTTTCAAACCTGTCATCCACTGCAGTCCCTGAGGGAATCCTATCCCTTCCGGTCTCATCCAACACATCCTTGGAAGATGCCGCTAAGCATCAAAGTCCTAAACTCCGAAACGGGGTGAACGTGGATTGTTCTCCTTACACTCGTTCTCTACCATTCAAAAACAGTCCAAAGTCTAGTGGTTGTTTCCCTGGTTATGAGCGTAGCTCTCTTTGGTCAGGATTCTCATTGGCAAAGTCCCATTTCTCAACCCCCTCGCTTTCTAAAAACCTTCAGTTGATAGAAAGTCACTTCATTTCTGTAAAGTCCCACAACCGAAACAAAAGCACTCTACTAGTAAAAACCAAAGGAAAAGTGCTTGGCTCTGTGGCCAAAGCTGTTTATAAATCAGCAAGACCGGGCGTACCCATTCCCATCTCCGGAATGAATGGGGAGTCATATCTTGGTTTTGTAACCAAGAATAAAAGAAATCCTCATGTCCCCAAAGGAAAACCCTTTGGGTTTTCTAAACAAAAGAATTCGGCTTACGTAGTTCCCGGGGCTCCCGAAGATACGCCTAATGCTGAAATGAAAGATAAAAGAAAGAAAAAGAACCTTTTCTACTCCTCTAAAGCATGGTACCATGCTTCTTTTCCCGTACCTCGTGCTAAAGATGCGAATAGAAAGAAAACCAGTGAAGTTGCTGGTGCTGAAAAATTTAAAACCATAGAGAAAACCAATTTTCCTGAAAAAGGGAAGAACGTTGCGCATTCTCCAATGCAGTTACGTGAACACTGTGCGAGATCGCCAACCTTCCCTTTCGTCACTCTAGAAGTGACTAATTCGGCTTGCTCCCCACTGATGTTCGGGAGTATTCCTTCCAAGTTGTTCCTACACAAAGAACTACCCAAGAACATCAGGGACAGTCCCCAAAAATTAAACTCTCCTTCGGTCACGATTAAGCCTGCTGTAGTGAATATAAGGAGCGGCACCTTAATTTCTTCATCTGTTAGGAGGACTTCGGAGGCCCTCCCCAGATCTCCTCACACCACTTTTCGTTTGCCAAGGCACACTGAAGTAAGTGCCGTTGGCATGGAAATGAAATTTAAGACACCAGGTTCAAAGCTCGAAGGTGTGAAATACAAAATCCCTGAAATCAAACGCCCGAACGTCGTTAAAGGTCTTTCCATGGACGTTAACCTGTGCTTGGAAAGATTCTATCGTTACGTGAATAATTTCAAGTTGGGCTACGGAAACTTCTATGATTCACTTATCTGCGGACATGTGAACGTCAAATCCAGATTGATGTTCGGCCGAACTTTGGAAGTTTTCGTTTCCAATTTTGATTTCACGTACAGATGTGTGATTAAATGTTGTGCAGATTACTCCATAACCTGTAGTCAACTCGGGAAGAAATTTCCGAAGCTACCTAATCTTCCTTCACTTTGCACAACAGAAGGTAAGTGTTATTTAAATCACTTCTTTTTCTTGAGCGTCGTTTGCGGTGTCGCATTTCGAGCTAAAGATCTTGATTTAGGTCCGTACGTTCCCGTGAAGACCTTTGCGAACAAAATAGTCGAGGTCTACGGAGAAAGGGCTCTTAATTATCACGTTTTTGGTAAGTACACAAGGAAAAACGTTTTTCATTGCGACAATTCTTCGCACTCGTCGCACTCCCTACACTCTATCAAGGGATGTATAGGAGGTGATGAAACTGCTCCTGTGATAAACGACACTCAAATGTTGAAGGCCATTGAGAATGTTTACCTGAGGGTTAATGGTTCTAGGGACTCCATCATAGGTAGGGCCGTGGAAAAAGATTTAGTTGATTTCAGTAACGAAATGAAATTGGATCGTAAAACACTTCGAGAAGTGAAAGTCCCATTTTATATGAATGAAAACACGCAAAGTACTCTTTTGAGGTACTATCCGCAATACAATCTAAAGTTTACGCATAGTGTGCATTCCGACCACCCTGCCGCCGCGGCCTCTCGTTTGTTAGAAAACCACACACTATCGACGTGGTGCGGTTCAGACTTTTCTGACGTGGGCGGCTGTTTGTTATTCCACATGAATAGGCCTTCTACGAAGTCTGTTCACATTTGCAGACCCATTTATGATAGTAAAGATGCCCAACGGCGAATTATCCGTCATAATCAACTCAAAAAACAACACCTTGATGCTAAAGACATCATTTCGCCTGCGATGTCTATCTCCACTTGCGCCCAAACTCTATCAGATTGCAAGGTTAAGACTTCTTCCATGGTGATGGTTCAAGTTTATGACGCACCGTTGCACGAAGTTTGCAGAGCTATGATCACTAAAGAGACCGATTGTACGTATCTCACCATGATTACTCCTGGTGAAATTCTGGACAAGCGTGAGTGTTTTTATCTTGAGGCGCTTGATTGTGAAATAAATTTAGACAAAGGGAGGGACGAATTGACCTACAAGTTCAATTCGTCTTGTTATACTCACCGTTTGTCCCTGATCGAGGAGTACATGAAAACTTCGCATTTAATAATTGAAAAATACCTGTTTTCAATCGAAATGTTTGAAATAAGGATGGGAGTTAATTACTATAAAATATTAAAGTCTAATGTCGCTCCCACAATCAAGTGTCTCAAGACGCTGCGGTATAAAAGATGTAGCGTCGACGTGGTTAGAGTTAAACTTCCGAGATTTAATAAAAAGACCAGAACGTGTGGCGCCGGTTTTGAATATTTGTACCTAGACAAAAAGTTCGTGACGCGCATATTTGAATTTGTCGTCGGTAACTGTTCAGTCGTGAACTCCAAAACCTATGAGTGGGTGTGGAATCACATTAAAAGTAGCAAGAGTCGTGTTGTCATCTCGGGGAAGGTGATACACCGCGACGTGTCGTTGGACATAAACCACGTCGAACCCTTTTCTGCTATTATGCTCGCTGCCGGTGTTCGCAGTAGGATCGCGTCTGAATATTTAGCGAAAAATTTACATTTTTATTGTGGTGATGCGTCCCCTTTCGAGTGTGTGAAGTTCGTTTTGCGAGAGAAACTTCGCATTCTTTTGGAGGATCTCAGTGAAGCCCTTAAAAGAACTGTGAAGTCAGTCATGTCTTTAGGGTTCGATTTGGACTTCTTAGATCTCGACAACTGTTTTACATCTATCTCTGAACATGCTGAATATGTTGAAGAAGTTGATATATCAGGATTTGGCTCCGTCGAAGACGACGAAGACATGCAAATTCTTCAAGCTAACCGAACAAAGCAACTTGAAATCGCTGAAGCCAAGGAAGCTTTTAAGTGCGCCTTGGTTGTTGGTGAAAAGAAACTCACTGCTTCGGAGAAAAATGTTCTACAACCTGGGCTTCGAGGTGGAAGTTCTTCACCGCATGATCTAGTCGATCTAATTCGAAGAGTCCTGGATTTTGTGAGTTTTAGCGCGTTGGAATGCGTTGAACTCTTGAAGAACAGCTTAATGGAAAATTCTTTCATCAAAACCATTCTAAAAATTTTTAATTACTCACACGACGTGTGGAGATGCTTGGTTAAAAATGTGATTGAATTGTTTTCGGAAGCGAAGACATGTCTCAAGACAGTGAAAAAGTTTTTCTTGGGAATCTTATCGAACATCCTCACCGGTGGTATTACGAAGAGTTTTTCACGAACTATTTTTCTAGAAATCTCTAAGTCATTTCGCTCCATCAGCTCATGGACGAAGGAGAAATTTCTCGCTGCTTTCAAAGTGTTTACGTTGATCCAATCATTCGTCAGTAATTCCGTTACTGGTTCGTTCGAAAGCGTCAACGCTGTGTTCAATTTGAATGTTGGAGAAGTGATCACGTCCCTCTACGTGTCTTCCGTTAATTGCTTCGTTAGTGAAACGCTCGTCACGATCTTTACTACAGCTGTTAATAATTTGTTAATTGGGGAGTTTAAGAATCTACAACCTAAAGAATTCTTGAGAGACTTGATATTACAGTTTTCTTTAGAATCAGGGGTGATGTATTTGGCTCGTCACTACCGTGGAGAAAGTTCCTCAGTTGCCCAACAATTGTTGCGGAAAACAGTCGCCTCCGCTATTGCTTTCATGCTTAGGAACAAGAACATTGGTACTCTGCAGGCTGTGATTATTGGGGCGTGTATCATTCCAGTGGTGGTTAGGAAGGTTATCGCTAGTCTACTACCAACTTCTGAGTATTTGTACGCAGGGTATTGCGAACACTCGCTGTCTGACCTTTTGGTTTTAGAGAACCTCACGAATTTGATTCGCGACTTGGTTGGGGGAATTAAGTTGCGAAAAAGAGTTCGAGACGCTGTCACTCGCTTTGCGCGCGAAGTCGCAGATGATGTGTTTAAGCAGTCGTACGTGACCGGAATTGACGGTTGTAGAAGAATCAAAGACAGAGCTGTGCTCAAAATGCGCGAGTTCGTGCAAAGGGCTTTCTCATTCGCATTCTCTGAAGAGGAAGATCCAAGCGACAGTGATGAAAGTGAAAATTTCTTTGAATGTGTCGACGAAACCGATCCACGTCCAGGTTTGCGAGGTGGCAATTCTAACGTATTTTCAGTCATGACGTTCCCGATGAAATATTTGTTGCGTAAGATGCGAAATTTACTGAAGAAGATCAAAGATAAAGCACGAGAGTACTTATTTCGTTGTGCTAAGAATGTGGTAGAAAAAGAAGTGAGAAGCAAAGGAAAACTTAGCATGCCTCCACTTAGAGACTCGCCTGAGAAAAGTTTTTACGAACTAAGAAACTCAGTGGATTTGAATAATCTCCTTGACGAGTTATTTAAACCTAAAGTTTTCAATTCCCGCAAGCGTGAATCTAGTTCAAAGAATTTTACAAAAATTTTTCTTAGTTTAAGTAGGGGAGTATTGTCTCTCAAGACTCTTTGGGATAGTCTCTACTTATCGCAGGACGGGATAGAAAATATGGGAAAAAATTTTTCCCGGTTCTCCAAGTTCCTAACTTCCGCTCTCCTTCAATCCGGATCATTTATGTTAAAATGTGGTGAATTAAAAACGAAACTCGGGTATATATTGCGCCCCGGAATGATGTTCATAACTGATGAAAGAAGTGAAGTGGAAATTGAGAGACTCTTTCTTGAAAACGAGTATCTCGTCGGTGATTCTGACGGTGAACTATTCGATGATGAACTGAATTGCTCAGGTACTCCTGGTTTGAAAGGTGGTGGCGCGAAATTGGTTATCACTCTTTTTTCGAGAGCGTCTGTTGTAATGCTCAGGTACTTGTGGAAAGTCGCGAAATTCTTCTTCTCCAATCCTCAACTTGCTGTTCTGCTGTTTCGGGAGATATTGCCAGCTCCAGGTTTCGTGATGAACGCATTCAAATTAATAACAGGTCTCAGCTGTCCGCTCTCGTACGCGATCGCCACAGTTTTTCTTTGTCCGCAAACGTTTGAGTGTGTCTTTGAATCTGCGGAAATGTTGGCGTGTTCACTCGGCTTCGACTCACTCGCGTCATGCGCGAACGCAGTCTCGCGAGTACTTGAAGTCTACACTAGTAGTAAGGTATATGCGAGCGTTTCCGCGATCAGAGAAGTCATCGACGACGCTTGTCGCCGCATTAAATTATTGCGATCGAAGAGGCAATCAAATGTGCCATCTCCACATTACTTTAAACCAGTGCCAGCAATAAGGGTACTGAGGAAGCCTGTCGAAGACTCTCTAAGTTCTATCGTAGAAGCTCGGGAGTCATTGCGACAAGACCTGAGAAACATTATTCGTGAATCCATTGAAACTGAAGGAAGGGGAAACACTAGAGGCGATAGTGATGAAACTTCTTCGAACTTTAGCGGCGACGCTTCAGATGAGTCGAACACCTCGGAAACTGAAAACACTGAAGGGAAAAGTCGAAGTGAAATTCTTGAAGGTCCCGTAAAGGAGTCGAGAGCAAATCTTCTACCTGACGTCTGTGCTAGTCTGAATCTTGAGAAGGAAAGCAAACCCTCGAAGAATCGTCGACCAAATGTGAAAAGAAAATGCGAGGGAAAGAACAATACTCGACGTTTAGTCGAAAGTTGTGAATTTCTCATCAACATGAATAGTTTCGATGCTCAACCTCAACCTCCTGTTGTAGTTGGCAAAGAACAGTATTTTCACGTTGCTTCTAACAGCATCCGTGAATTTTATTACATGCAAGAAGTCACTCTTTTCGAAATTAAAACTAAATTGCAACGATTATTCGAGGATTTAGAAGTTTGCGGTTTCGATTGGAAGTTGACGTCCGGCTGTCAAGACAAAACAATTTTTGTGAAACGTGAAAGTGAAGGGATGGTTGAAAGTTACTCTGGTAAACTTCCCCTTAAAAAATTTGACGGTCATGAGTTCTGTTATCGATCTGAAGGTCTTGTTCCCTATGACAAGGAAGATAAGAGGGCCTGTATTTTTAGTACCAAGACGGAATTCCTGTCTGCTAATAAATTTTTGCTTTCAATTCCTAAATCCAGGTCCGTCTTATACACGAACATCGACGTTAAAGTGGTGTTGTATGAAGCCCCACCTGGGGGGGGAAAGACGACGTCGTTGATCGATATGTACTTTGACATTTGCTCAAAAAGGGAGTGTATGATCTTAACGGCCAACAAACTTTCACAAGAGGAAATATTGAAGAAGGTAAGAATTAGGTTGTCTAAGTCAACGGAGGAGCGATTTTCAAAGGTTATTCCGAAAGTTTTTACCATAGACGCTTATTTGATGAATCATCTTGGTATTAAAACGCACACTTTGTTCCTCGACGAATGCTTCATGAGTCACGCGGGAACGATTCTGAGTTGTTTGCAATTCACGAGTTGCGCGATGTGTGTGTTGTTCGGAGATAGCCGACAAATTCATTACATCGAAAGAAACGAATTGGACTCGGCGATGTTGGCCGACCTGGACCTGTTTATCGGAGACGACGCCCGTGTGTACGGAGACGTGTCTTATCGATGTCCTTGGGATGTTTGCGCGTGGTTGTCCACCTTCTATCCAAAAACCGTAGCTACCGCTAACGTCGAATCGGAAGGGAAAAGTTCTATGCAGATAAAAGAAATCGAATCTGTGGAAGACGTATTAGCTTCGAATGAGTACGAATACATCACGATGCTCCAGTCTGAAAAACAAGATTTACAACGACATTTATCTAAGTGTGGTGTAAAGAGTAATGTGCGCACAACTCATGAAGCGCAAGGAGAAACTTACTCGAGAGTAATGCTGGTGCGAACAAAATTTCAAGAAGATGCTCCTTTCGTTTCGCATAATCACATTACTGTGGCGTTGTCCCGACATACGGAGTCGCTGACTTACTCCGTTTTATCCGCTAGACGCGGGGACGCAATATGCGACGCCATTGAGAAGGCTCAAAAACTCGTAAATGAATTTAGAATTTATCCTCAGTCATTTGGAGGTTCTACTCTGAAATTGGAAGGGGAAAAGGTCAGCCTCGACGGAAGTAGCTGCAAAGCCTCTTCGGCTCCCTATATGGTGATTAACGACTTCCTCAACGATATCGTTGAAGGTAGTGCTGTTGTAGAACTCGGAGATCTATCTGCTGAGTTGAGTACGCAACCTTTTGAAAGCGGTGCCAGTGATGTAACCATCAGAGACTCTAGCGACAGCAGGAACTTGAACGAGCACGGCCGACAGCGCGTTTAGCGTCGTCAAATCTCAAGCGATCCCCAAAAGACGACCCTCATTACAAGAAAATTTGCTGTCCTACGAATCGCGTAATTATAACTACACTACGTGCGATAGATATTCTGGAGCACAAGAGTTTGGTGAAGCAATGGCAATGAATGCACTGCGAAGAGCTTTTGATCTGGAGAAATTAGCAGAACTTCGCGATTCCATCATAGCTATCACCAATAAAGGGATTCGTGAATGGTTAAGCAAACGGGAACCGTCGCAAATTAAGGCGCTTGAGAAGGATCTTGAAAAACCCTTGAATCTGGAGGAAGAGATAATCAAATTTAAGTTGATGGTGAAGAGAGATGCTAAGGTGAAATTAGACTCTTCTGCTCTACAGAAACATCCTCCGGCACAAAATATCATGTTCCACCGCAAAGCGGTGAACGCGATCTTTTCTCCGTGTTTCGATGAATTTAAAAATAGAGTTCTCACTTGTGTGAAACCTCATATAAAATTTTTTACTGAAATGACCAATCAACAGTTTGCTCGAGTCGCTGAGGATATACTGGGGTTGGAAAGTGAGTACAACGTCGGAGAAATCGACTTTTCAAAATATGATAAGTCGCAGGATTCGTTCATTAAGGCATGTGAACGCAAACTTTATGAAGCTTTTGGATTCGAACCTGAACTTTTGAGTATCTGGATGGAAGGTGAGTATCGTAGTGAAGCTACGACGTTAGACGGTCAGTTGTCGTTTACAGTTGCTGACCAAAGAAAATCGGGAGCTTCCAATACTTACATTGGCAACTCGGTGATCACGCTGTGCATAATCTGTATGTACTATCAAGTGCAAGAGTTCTCAGCTTTGTTCATTTCGGGCGATGATTCTTTGATTTTTTGCGAAAAACCCATTGCCAACTATGCTGATGAAATCTGCTTGGAACTGGGTTTCGATACGAAATTCCTCAACCCGAGTGTGTCCTACTTCTGCTCGAAATATTTGGTTAGGTGTGAACACAAAACGTATTTCTTGCCAGACCCGTATAAACTGCTGGTTAAACTCGGAAAAGCCGAGGAGAAATACAAACCAGCTGACATGTTTGAGATTTTTACGTCTTTCAAAGATTTGACGAAAGATTTCGGTGATGAACGCGCTGTAGAATTGTGTACTCTATTAGTTCAGGCTAAACATTTGAAAGAGTCTCCAAATATATATCCAGCTTTATGCACCATCCACTGTTTGAGAGCAAATTATTCGTCGTTCATTAAATTATACCCCAAGGTCACTGGTTGGGAAGTTTTCTACGGTAAATTTAGTGCTCTACTCCGAAGGTTCGGTCACTGGATTAGGTTCGAGAAGTACGAAACTCCTTTCGGAGAAGCGTTTTTTCTCTCTGAAAACGATGAAGAATGAATTACTGCGGTGTTTTGCGTAGTCATAATGCCGCTGGCAGTTCTATGAGCATTGAAATTTAATCGACAGAACAACACTGCTTCTCTGCGATGGATAAACGCGTCGATTATAGTTACCAAGCCGTTGGGTGTGAAATATGGGGGAAAGCTTTCGGAACAGATAATCCCGTCACGATCGATTTCGAAGTTAAAGTTGCTAGTGATTCTAAAATTCCCGCAGTTGGATTTAGTGGTGAAGATGTCGAAAGAAGATTCGTGGTTTGGTTTAGCTCACACAATGACCTAAGTGAACTAGTTTTTCAGCTGAATGAGGAAGACTTTTCTTCGTCTTGTTTCGTCACCAACCGGGAAAACGTAGATCGTGGAAATTGTGAGTATCATGAAGTAGGGAACTTCGAACTCGAAAGTTTCCGCGTGAATCTTAAGATATTCTCACACGAATCGATTGAGGTGAGATTGAATCGAGTGTCTGATTCGACTGCGATCGCCGCGTTCGCATACTCAACGGGTCTTCGAATTAGTGAAAACTATAGGTTATCGTTGGGTTCGGAAGTCTGCACGACTTTTAAAAAAGAGAGTTCTAAGAAGATTTCGATTCCTCAAGGTTACTCTTATTCCAAACTCAGGGACTCCCATGGTTTGAAGTGGACGCGTCTTCCGAGCCATTCTAGCAGTCTCGGAGCCGGTGTGTTGCAGAAAGGGTTTATTGATGGTCCCGTCGCAATCCTTAAAGAATCTATCGTCGCAAAAACCCCTGAAACATTGCAACATAGTTTAGAGTACACTGAAAATATTGGTGATTCAAGAGGACGGAAGAAACTCGAGAAGCCTCAGTATGAACGAGTTATACCCCAAAACTCTAGAGAGAAGTTTGGATTTGTTAGAACGCCACCAAATGAACATGACGTAGAAAACGCGAATTCGTGGTCGCATGAGGACGAAGGGAAAGGTGAACGAGAAATTTCTCGCGAGTTGTCGCGAAGACAAAGGAATCAACTTTCGCGCGGCGGTTTTGAATTAGTGTGTGTGATTTTCTTGGTGATAGTCTTTTCTCTAACTTTAATTGTTGTCCTAGTCAATTTGTTCAATTGATTTTTCGGTTGATCGGTGCTATGGATTGCGTGCTCAGAGCTTATTTACTCTTAAGCGTAGGTTTCTTACTCTGTCTCACCCTAATATTTATAGCTATTTTGTTTAGAAGTTTTATTCGATTTGTGTATTCAAGAGAAAAAGAGTTCGGAGAAACTCCTTTTGAAAGAAGAAATCCGAGTGCGGCTTTGTAAATGACAATCTTTGGTCTGGACTTTGGAACGACATTCTCGACGATATGTGTTTACACGCAAAATGAAGTTCACATGTTCAAACAACAGAATTCGGCTTATATACCAACGTTGCTCTATCTTTACTCGCCTGGAACTGAATTAGCTTTTGGGTATGACGCCGAATTGCTAGGTAATGACTCCGAAGTGAGTGGAGGGTTGTTTCGTGATTTAAAAAGGTGGGTTGGTTGTGATGAAAACAACTTCTCTTTATACAAGGAAAAGCTCAAACCTTCCTACTCCGTGAATCTAGTTCAAGTGGGTTCCGGTGATAGGAAGACCGTGTTGTTGGGAAATTGCGCTGGTACGAAATCTTTAGTTGCTGGTTTGCCGTACCTGATTTCATACTACATACAAGCGATAGTTAACTCTGCCTCAGAAGCGTTCCGAACGACGTGCACTGGAGTCATATGCTCAGTGCCCGCTAATTATGATAGCGTCCAGAGAAACTTCACGCAGAAGTGCGTGAGTTTGAGCGGATTCAATTGTGTGTATATGGTGAACGAGCCCTCCGCTGCGGCTCTGTCGACGTGCAACAGAATTGGCAGAGATCCTTGTTGCATGTTGGTTTACGATTTCGGGGGAGGAACTTTCGATGTATCTGCTCTATCAGTGCGCAATAACACTTTCGTCGTTAGAGCTTCGGGAGGTGATCTAAATCTAGGTGGACGGGACGTCGACAGAAGTTTCTTGAAAACGTTGTATGAGGAAATCAAATTAGAACCGGATTATTCCGTAGACGTGTCAGCCTTAAAGGAAGCTCTGTCGAAATCTTCGGCTCCTATAAAATACACTCTAACGTCTCCTCAAGGAGAAAAAGGGGAAGTTTTTGCGAGCAACGAAACTCTCAACAGAGTTGTGTTACCTTACGTGGATAGAACTATGGTCATTCTCAATGATGTTTTGAACGAATACGAAAAGAATGTTGGGGCCACTCGAGGTCAGACTAAAGTGAAGCTGATCTTGGTGGGTGGTTCCTCTTACCTTCCCGGTCTCAAGACCAGATTGAAGGCTTTGCCATTCGTTGAAGATTGTATAGATTTACCAGACGCCAGAGCTGCTGTTGCAGCTGGATGCGCTCTTTACTCGTCGTGCTTGACGGATGATTCTCCAATGTTGCTCGTGGATTGCGCGTCTCACAACGTGAGTACTCCGAACTTCAAATGTGAATCAATCGTATGCGTGACCGCTGGTTCACCGATCCCTTTCTCAGGAACTATCAATATTAATATGAGGAATTCTACTGCTTCAGCCGTGTATAAGGCTACCTTATTTGAAGGAGACTACAACAAGTGTCCAAGAAACAGAAAAATTTTTTCCGGTGAGGTTCGAATGGCGGACGTTGGAGTTACGTCTACTGTCAGCACGACGATCGCGATAACATTAGAAGTTAACGTTTCTTCCGTCGGAACCATTGAGTTCCGCGTGAAAGGTCCTAATGGCAAGTCAGTGATAGTTGGAGACAAACCAATGTACGACTTCTCGTCTGTCACTTTCCTAACACGCAGTGTAGCGGAATTGCATAAACACAGCTTCAATAAGGTGTTGTATGTTTTGAGTTTAACAAGAACGCCAGCACAACGGAAATCTATTTCTGTGAAGGAGGCAGAAAATACTTTTTCTCAAAACGTAAGTGAAAATCTAGAGACGGAATTGAAGAAGAACAAGAACTTTGACCAGGATGTCTTCTCAGTTCTCAAATTACTCTTGGGGAGATCTATTTCGAAGGTTTTACGGGGATCCAGATTGGAGAAACTTCTTCTCTGAAGCCATCAAGACCTGCTCACGAAGAGTAGAACAACCAATTACTGTTGGGAACTTCACGTATAGCGTACCTGTGCTAAATGCGGCGCGAGAAGGTAGCGTTGCATTGGAGTTAGTCTACCTAGTAAATAGTGAAAAAATTTTTAAATGGGCGAGTTCGTGTGGTTTAAACATTGAAAATTGCATTAGGGACATCGATGTTTCGAGTAATTGGTGCACTAAAGAAGTCGAAGAAGTGCCCAAATCAACGGGATGTAGGTTCGGTGTTGAAGAAGCTAAACAATTTCTTCAAAGATTGTATAGTTACAGGAAGATAGACGGTTTCGAGGTGGAACATTGTTGGTCTCTGTCGAACTCTTGTGGAGTGTTAGTTGACCCAAATGATATTAAAAGGTTCGTATCTCTGACCTTTAAAACCACTACCGACATAAATTCCAAGGAAGAAGTGAGTACAGGTACCACCATGGGTGACTATCTCGTATACTGCTTAGGATTGTACGAAAGATCGGTTCAAAAATCTTTCTCAGGTCAAACTCAACTATTCGAAAACTTTGTGCGGTATGTTAGAAAGTATTTATCGAAGACTGATTTAAGGTATGAATCAGCGAAGAGCAATCCCGTTATCACTGGAATACTATACGATATGTGTCTGGAGTATAACATATTTTCTTCAACGTACTTAAAGAATATCAGCGATTTCGATGTATTCTTTAATAAATATTTACCGGTTTTAGCGGAGTTGTTCGAATTTAACTGGGTGGATGTTGCCTCAGACCCGCGTTTAATATTCGATATCGAAACTATGGAAGTACTAACCAGTGTACCCAAGTTGGGATTGCTAGACGCTGGGATGGTGTTGGGGCATAAATTAGTCGGTCTTGATTCTTACAAAGATGACGACAGAGGATTTCAAGCTCTCGAAGTTTACCTAACTGGCATAATGTCACGAGACAACCCCAATCTGAGCGAAGAACAGCTTTGGGTTGGGTTTCTACTGTATTACGGTAAGTACAGAACAGCTTCTAGTCGTATAGAAGCTCGACCGGAAAACTACACAGTCCCTGAACGGGCCGGAGGTTTCACGATAAAGATGTCTGGTGTAGAACGTGCGTTCGATGAATTGCAACGTAATCGCAAGGATATGAATGTTAGAAGGAGGTTCAACGCTAGCAAAGCGGATTTGGCGCTTTTTACATTCCGACGGTTGGGAATCAGTTTCAAACCATTAACGAATTTGAATGTACCTGAGAAATTCGCATACTTGCATTTAGACTACTACAAGTATATCGAGACTCGATACCTTACGGATGAAGAGAGTCTGATTATAAACAACATCTACAAAGAGGTTGATAAGATGTGCACTGAAAGGACTTTAGCTCTGCGTTCGAAAACTAAGAAGGCGGACGAGGTCGTGGGAAGACACAATCGTAAGCAGAAGAGTGAGTCCAAACACGAAGGTCGAACCAACGCACAGCGCTGGGGTAAGGTTATAAACTTGCGTCGTCCAGGGATTAACGAAGACTTTAACTTACTTAAATTGAGGTCGACTTTATACAGCGGCGTTGCCGGAACTCAGAATCATGGGCGATAAGAAAAGCAACGATTACGACAGTTCAATGCAAATTCAGAAAATTAACGAAAGCTCTAGCTCTATTTTGTCCAACATGAATAAAGACAAATTGGAAAGGTACTTCTCAAACACAACGTACGACAGCTGCGAATTTGTGGACTCCGACAGATTCAATAGTTTGGAAATAGACGAAATATGCGGAGTGCTTAAGGAAGGGTTTAAAACACATTTAAAGACGGTGGACGAAGATTTTCCGATACACATAACGTGGTTTTTAATACGAGCTGCCAAAGTGTCTACTAGTGAACGTACCACCTATAAATACTCTTATAGTTACGAAATTAAAGGAATGAAATACGTGGTGCAGGACTCCTGGATTTTTCCAACCGTGAAGTCAGCAACAAAAAAGTTTGGTAGACAAAATAGCGTGCGAGTGTTTTGTTCGACTTTCTCAGAATACTATCTCGTGGTGGCGGCTAAATTAGATCCCGCCGTTTTCACTGGAAGGTGTTTTGCGAGGAAAGGTTTACCAGCGAAACGCGAGTACCTGGGGGCAGATTTCGTGAACGGTAACGAGTCGGTTCTGGAGGACCGAGAACGCGCTATGTCCATCGTCGCCACAGAAAACACTCTCAAGAGAGCTAGTTTTAACTTAGCTGAAAAATCTTTAATAAGTCTGTACGACTTATAAACAAGGTTTTCTCTTCCAACTCAGTTTGAAGAGTGAACATATAAATAATTTTGAGATAAATCATGGCTTTATCAGGAGCAGAACAAATAAACTTCGACGTTAGCACGGAAGGGATATCGGCTACTCACAACGCTGATGGTATTTTAGCGGAAGATGAAAAGAAATTGTTCATCGGTGCCATCACGGACGCTTTTGAGAAGAAAGGAGTTGCGAAAGAGTACTTCGGTTTCTGCTTAGGTCACCTTTTGGTTGCTTTAGCTGTTCGAGGTACCTCTCCGGAAACCGAACACAGCAGCAACACGGAACTTACTAAACTAAAACTGAAGGACAAGGAAGTGAGCATAGATTACGGTGATTTATTCAAAGCTATAAGCACTATGAGCAAACTCAATAACAAGAAAAACCCCGTGAGAATCTTCGCTAGGTCATTTAGTGATGAATATCTCAAATTCGCAGCGAAACTTGGCAATGACATGCCTCGACTGGTTCGCGGAGATGCTTTAGGTCTACCCGCTGAACACAACTACCTAGCCGCTGATTTTATTGTGGCCAACAAGAACATGAGCGATTTAGAACAAGCTAGAAAATTGCATGCTAGCATTCACGCTCTCGCTAAGAATTCCGTTTCTGACGGTGAACCAATCACAAACCTCCACAAATTTGGTCGTGGAGCCAATAAGTGAGATGGTGGATGACGTAGCAAGCTCGCTTTCATCGTACCAGTGTAAGATCTTCGATGATGATTGTGTCTACTCTCTAAACCTAGATCTTACGAACGTGGCGGAACATCGTCGTATTGATTTAGTAGTCGACTATAACATTCTAGTCTTCTCGTCCGTGTTAAACAATGATTCGAGTACTATACAATTCGAAGGAGTGTCAGAACTGTTGTCTATTCTACGGGAATTCAATTGTACTATCAAAACCTCTTCACGAATGGTGTACGATGTAAAACAATGTTCAAAGTTTCTTAGAAATCATTCTAGTGAATCTGGTGTTGTAATTTTATTTCGAAAAATAAATTGCACTATTGCGTTCACGATGGATTGTAAGAACCTTCGCGGTTTCGAAGAAATAATACTGAACGGAAAAGGCGAATGTTTACATCGTGCTGGTACGTCAATGAAAACTTGTTTAGATTTCGTACAACAGAATGACAAAAGTCTCATAAGCAATTTTTGCTTACTGTGGGGTAGACACCAAGAACTTAAATTCGATGAAACTTTGAACAAAACCTACCGAAATTACTTTATTTAAAATCTAGCCCAGCAAAATTTTATTTCGTATTTCATTGTCAAGCGATCATGGTGAAGTTGAGGTTTTTTGTTTCTGCAAAGGATTTGAACTTAACAGAAGTGGAAATCGATGAGTGCACGAAAGAAATTCTGGATGGAAACCTCTCGATTAAGGAAAAAATTGAAAAGTATAATAAATTAATAAAAGAATTATTCTGCTTGAAAAACAACGTGGAATGGTTTAAAGCTGAGTACGGGACCTTTCCTGAAGAGGAAAGTGTGCTATTCTCAAGACTATCGGAAAAAGCGGATGATTGCAAACTGCACGTCCGCAAAGTGGTAGTCCAGAATCTAAACATCACCAGCACTGATGATCTGCTTAAGTTTTTAATTAAATACTGGATTGAGTACGGGACTAGCGTACACGAAAACAGAAAAATAAACGATATAAGCGATATAAGTGTTAACGAAGTGGTGAAACAAGCGTTAGTAGCGCATCGTAATGAAGTTCACTTCTCTCTCGACTCGCGACATCTGCCTTTCGGCAATCTGCTCGAAACGAAGAAGAAGAACATGAAACAGTTCTTGTACTCATTAAACAAGAACACGGAAGAAAGTCTGCAAACGATCTTGGATCGTTTGGCGAACCGTTAAATCTCCGAAATGAGGTCTATAAATAAGAAAACCGGTGGGTGACTTACCCGTCGGCTAGTTTAAACCGTTACAGAGTAACGAGACGATCCAAGTGGATCGAGTCGATTGTGTATACTAGTTAATTAAGTTGGAAATAATATTTCCAACTTAAACTCTAAGCGAAGACCTGCTTAGGGATAATAAAGG
>Ga0255060_10000065_pt1 | contig 17282 bp, 7 predicted proteins | sample 172RNAGHGlowgp2_FD_183094 | JGI IMG/M metagenome (GOLD analysis project Ga0255060, IMG submission 183094) | Metatranscriptome of sheep rumen microbial communities from Palmerston North, Manawatu-Wanganui, New Zealand - 1728 RNA GHGlow gp2... | ecosystem: Host-associated > Mammals > Digestive... | reverse complement strand
GTAGCAAGATTATCATAAAGTTTAACTTGTGTACCAATAGCCGACTTCTGCAACTGACTTACAATTACATTAATATACAGTTTTCTTTCATCATTATTCTCAGCACCAAAACCTGTAATCTGTCTATGTCCTGCATTACAGAATGTAATATTTTTATACTGATACAGGAAGTAGTTATTTGCACCATTGTTCGGTGATGATGAATAAAATGCTGAATTAGATTTTCCAGGAGTACCAGCTACAGTATAGTATACAACCATATCACTATCTTCAACATCCAAGCAGTATGCAGATGAATGAGTACCACTTATTGTAAAGTCTGGTGATAATGTAAATGGATACTGTGTTATTCTACTTACATTAATTCTATTAGCTCTACGTGAAGAATCTGTATGTGTATCTGTATCATGATAAAGGTTCTTTGACCATGGATTCGTTGTTTCCTGCATCTGCTTATCATAGTAAGCAAACTTGTACATCAACGTACCATCCATACTGTTAGTACCCTTTTCCTGATATGCCGCTTCAGAATCTGTAAGTGCAACCGGAACAACTGTAACATTCTTATTTCCATTTTTAAGCTGTCCACCATCAGTAGTCATTCTACTAAGGAAATATTTATCATCATAAGCAGCATAATCTTCATCTAAGGAATACGTCACTTCGGTACCAGCTGGAATATACCAACTATTAAATTTAATTGTAGCCTTAGCAACATCCTCAGAACCATATTTTCCAGCTACAAATGTAGCAGATGCAGTAAGCTTATGATTAGAATCAGTATCGGTAAATGTCACCTTTTGTCCTAAAATTTTATTAAGATTATTACCGGAAACACATACACTAAATTCCTGCTGACCAGTTAAAGGATCAGCAACATTTCCCATATCAGTTTTATATGATACATAGCCATTTCCAAAACTTGTTTTACTAATATCAACTGTTCCAGATTGGCCACTAGTAATTGGAATAATACTACAATTTTCAGCAAGTAATAGAGTTCTACCATCAATACTTATAGGAGCTGTATCACTATTACATACAATCAAATAATATGTATTATCTGTATCATAATAATCCTGTGGTTGAGGCCAAGGAACATCCCATCTAAATTTTTTGATATTAAAACTTAAACTTATACTTGTTGCATTAGCTGTAACTGTTGTATTAATCTGCGAATTATTAGCTTCAAAATTATTATTTCCATCAAATTTCAAATCACCAGTGACAGAACTTACATTCGAAGCAAATCCTCCATCCGGACTAATTCTTCCAGCATTTGTAATATTATATACATTTGCACTTGTATCAGGATTTCTTCTAATTAGTGCATTAGTTTCAACACTCGGTTTTTGATTAACTATATATACGTAAGTCTTATAACTTGCCGGAGGTGCTCCAACCTGCATCCTGAATAAATAGCTCTTATCATTCTGTTGTTCAATGGTAAGCGGATAGCTATTACCAGCAAATGTAGCTGTTATATTTCTACTGTTAATAGCTCTTCTATCATTTACGCTCTCTTCTTTTGTAAAATGTCTTGCATCCTGACCAAAATAAGCACGAAGATCTTCTGTCATATTCTTACTATATCCACCAGCACCATCATTAATAGTATCGTGGAATAAGAATACCTTACCACCTCTATCAGCATATGTAATAAGTGCTTTCGTACCTATATGCTCACCATCTTTAGGATCTGGATAGATATCATCACTATCAAACTTTTCAGCAGGGCCTATAATTATAATACTAAATACTTCTTTAATATTTATCTCGCCATTATCATCTACAGATGATAATAACTTATAATTGAGATACTTATTATAGAAATACTTCTGAATTATCTTAGCATCTCTCCAATCAACATATTTGCTGGTGAACTCTGCTTCAGTATTACCATTATTTGCATTATACATCGAATAATACTCGTAATAGTTATGATAATGCTTCCATGATAATACTTCATCATATGTCTGCTGTACTGTGGATGCTTTATCAAATAATGCACTATTAGTACTACTTATTTTAGATAATAATGTATCACACATCTCATCCATATTACTTTGAGACTTAGCATATTTGATAATGTCAACCTCAGATATACCTATGCTCTCCATAACATATGCAAAGATTTTATGATCCTGAGGTTCAAAACCATACTCTGATAATTGTACTAAGAAAGCATCCCACTGTGCATCAGTAATACCAAGACCAGCTTTCAAAGTTGCAATATTAGTTCTAATATCATTACTATTTCTTATAGTTACATAGCCACTAATACCATTTCTAGTAAACATAGCCTGCATCTCATCTACAAGATGCGCATCGCCATCTACCCATGCTCCATTTATTTCTTCTCTAGGAAGTGAGCCATAGCTATTTGCTTTATTCTCAAAATCATAGAGCTGGAATGGAACATATGTTGAGCTACTATCATTAATAAGCATATCCATAAATTTGAAATATGTTTCAAAATCAGCAGCTTTATTACTATATTTCGATCTAGTATATTCAATATCCTTGCCAAAATTAGCACTATATTGATATGCATATTTAATCATCGCAATATAATCTTCATATTCACGTGTTGACCAAATATTTGTATCAAAGATATACTCATCCTCAAGCTCATCGGCCCAGTTATAAGTATAATCATCAACACCCAGATGACTACCCTTATTATCCGCAGTTCTACTATAGTAAGCTATACCAAACTTATGCGTATGAACACCAAGCTGATTAGCCACTTTAGTATACTGAAGTGGGTTGGTTCCATTCGGTAATCCAGGATCCTTCTCGAATGAAGTAGTCAAATCATCTTCAATTGGTAAATTAGTCTGAGTATCAACTTGAATTAATCCATTTGCATCAGTTCTGTAATTTGTATCATAAACTACAGAAGTACTATCAAATGCAGCAATCTTATCTTCAAGATCATGCGCAGATCTATGATTACTTAAAGTATTTGGAGCACTTGGACTTTCCTGATCTTTAAAACCACTTGAATCAGCTCTGATTGTACCATCTTCAAATTTTCCAAGACCTGCAGTACTTCTGTTTCCCTTGAATGCTATACCAGCTTCCTGACATTCAACACAAAATTGGAGTGTAGCCTTTGTATTCTGTGGATCACCACCATAAATTGCATGTTCAGGTAATATCTGTAATACATTAATTCTGGTTTTCTCAGCATCTGGTGGCTGAATCTTAATCATATAAGTTTTAGAAGCCTTACAATTTGTACCATCTACCGCTTCAAGTTTTAAATATATACCACCAGAGAATCCTTCATCTAGTGTATAATTTATACGTCTATTAGTTGCAGGTTCAGATGTTAATAGCTCATTCTCAGTAAACCTACTATCACCATTATCATCAAGATAAAGATTCATAGTTATAGTCGAAAGGTAATCCTTATCTTTAGAAAGCATATTCCATTCAATTTCTATATCTCTGGATGGCCATGCTTCAGGTTTAAGTATTGTTCTTTCCGGGCCACCTTCATAATAGTATTCTTTCATATCAGTCTTAGCCTGGAACTTAGGTCTATCTTTAGATCCCTTTAATGCACTGACTAAGCCTGCTTCATTTATTTCGCCATTTACTCTCCTACTTACAAAGGCTGCGTTCGATTTAGCATCAATTGCTTCCATTCCACCAAATACAGTAACATAGCCACTATATGTTTGCTTTCCTGCTCTTGTATAAGTAGAAAGCCTATTATCTACTGTAACCGTATCCTTTGCATTAAAATTCCAAATAACATTTGGAGCTGGAACAATTGTAACTGAATCAAGAAAAGCGGTAACATTTGAATCCGGATCAAGCGTATGTAATGAATACTCACTTCCAGGTCTAGACGATCTAGCCGCACTCATCTCATTATATGCTGCTGTAAGCTGACTTGAAATAACAACCGGCATACCGGTCTTTACATATTCTTTTAATTCTTCTAATCTATCATATGTAAAATCATTACCATAATATATACCTACAGCATCTTTTTCTGATCCATAGATATTTTCCGGATATTTATATAAATCACCATTATGATAATACATATTATAATATGTAGCATTATCAGCTAATTTCCAAGTAGAGCCAACATTAGCATTAGCAAAGAAGTTTGACAAATCTTTAATACCGGAATTATCACCACCAATATATATAAGGTCAAAATTATCTGCTAAAGTTTTCTTTGATGCCTGGAACTCCTGTGAGGTCATATGAACAACCTTCACATTTTCCATTGTATAACTTCCATACTTATCAGGATCAGTCATCTTTAAAAGATGAAGCACCTTAGCATCTGACCACTCCCAAGCATAATAATCCTGAAAACGAGTATTACTTGTAGTAATTCCAGAAGTATCTGAAAATGTACCATCTGCATTTTTAATACTTGCTAAAGAGGCTGTTCCATTATATGAGATCTCATCTATAGTATTATACATAAGATCATGGGTACCACCCTCAACACCGGCTTCATATGCACTGTAATAATATTCGCCCTTGAACTTATTATTTGTGTTTTCAGGCTTCATATAAATACTAAAACTCTTACCAAGCATCTGCTGTGCAAGATTTAAATCAACTGGTGCACCCGGTTGAATTTCAAGAACCGTATATGTACTTGAAGAATCGCCATTGGATGAATTTGATCTATATCTACCAGCATTTATGATATTTACAATAGCAATAACTCTTTCTTCAATCTCTCTCTTTCGTTTTTCTAACGCTTCATTTCTAGCATTTTCGTCAACAAATGGCTCTTTAGAGTTAATATCATCTAAATACTGATTTAGAGCTTCTTCAGAATAATCATTAAAAGCGCTCGTAATCTTATCAATTATTTTTTTACTGGATACCATTACACTACCAAAACGAGGCTTCTCATTACTTACAACATTATTATATAATGTCATAAAAAACTGAGCTGTAAGGACTTTTTGATTTCCACCACCTTCACCTGTGTAAAGATCGCTATCATAAATAATATGATTCAAATTATCCATAGTATCAATAAATAATTGATAATCATCTACTTCTGGCTCATTAGTTCCATCAGTAATACTGGTACCATTTAATGAACTATCAAGAATAATCATATCATAATCATCAAATGTCCAAAGAGGTGCAGCTCCACCAGAATTTGTAAATCTCTTATTTGGATCATGAGAATCATATTTTACTACAGAAAATGCAACATAATCAGGATGGGCTGTGCCAAGCTGATAAGCCTGATATAATGAAGATCCGTCAGTTGTTTCTGATGGTTTTATAATCTGATATAATGAAAGCTCATCATATACTGTATTATAACCATGCTCATCATAAGCACCATAACATAACAAACCATCAGTATCAGTCAAATCATATTCTTTAACAACCGGTCTCGTAAGAATCTCATAAGACTCCTGACGAGCTCTCTCATATACATATGATGTTTCATGCTCATATTTATATTTTGGAGTAACACCGTCTTCTTCATATATAACATTACCATACTCATCTGTTATACATTCATATACAGGTATTGGGTTACCATCTCCATCTTTCTTTACAACTTCTTCACCTGAAACAGGGTCAATTTCTGTTTCATAAACTACATTACCATCATCATCCTTCATAGGAATCTTGATCTTGTTTCCGCCGGTATCGTATGTGAAATTATATAATAATACCTGTCCATTATCATAATTAATTTCAACAGCATAGTCATCTTCATTAATTATAATACTATTATCCAAAAGATCTCCATCCGGATAAAGATATACATAATGTTCAGTATTATCATTAGTATCATCTTTCTTATATACATAACCATTCTCATCTGTCATATATATAATATTTCCGTCAGCATCTGTCTCAGGAATAGGATTACCATCAGCATCCTTTTTATTTACTATATTTCCGTCATCATCTCTAACAGGCTCATATTTATAATTCCCTTTATCGTCTTTTTCTACAGCATAATATTTTATGCCATTCATAGCCTGATTAGGAAGAATTATATTACTATCAGGAACTTCTACAAGATTATGATCAGGATTTGTTCCATAAGTTAATTGAGTCTGAAAATCAGGAATATAACCATCCGAAACTGAATTATCCACTATAGTAAGGATACGTGCAAAAGACTTATCATCACCTTCTTCACGCTTATCCTCAACCATTGTTATATACAGTTTTGTTTCAGTAACAATATTGCCATCTGCATCTATTACTGGAATAGGCATACCTGTTTTCTCATCAACAGCAAGAACCGGAATTCTTTGTTTTGTTAAAGGATCAATATCATATACTTCTGTTCCTGTTTCAGGATCTATATATGACTTATAAATTATATCCCCTGTATCAGGATCTTTCTGATATTCAAATACGGGAACTTCTTTTTCAATTGTTTCAAGCTTATAAGTTTTCTTCCAATGATTCTGTCTCTTATTACCATCAATAGGAAGAAACATAGAGCTACCTTCACGATTAAAATAATTATATAAATCATATTGATGTGTAGCATCAGCGACAATAGATCTTAGATCCCAAGCATATGTATTTTTAGTATTTCCTGTTTCGCTCATCTCATTAACAAGCGTATTATATGTACTTACAGATCCATCAATGATTATCTGAGATTTAGTAGGACTATCAATGATAAGAGGCTTTTTTTGAGTAACAGCGTATAAATTAAGCTGAGATGCTAAACCTTCAGATAAGTCTCTAGAATCTGAATACATATCATTCGGATCCATAGAAACATATACTAAATCCGCATTCATTATTGCTTTCTGAGCAGCTAAATCTACACTTGAATCGTTATTTATATCATCTATACCATAAACAACATACTGAATTGTTTTATCTTTCATATCAGAAGTAACAGATGATTTATGTGCATCAATAACAAGCTTCCTAAACCATTCCATTATATCCGTCTGTGGTGTATGCTGATTTCCATTATCATCATCATCTAATGCACCATAAATAGTTCCAGATTCAGCATCAACCTTATACATTGAGGAAAAAGTACCTTTTTTTCCTGAAGATATTTCAACAATATGATATACAGTCTCATCATATTCATGAGTATCCTTATTATTGTTACCATTTGAGTTCTCAATAATGTAATCAATATTTGTATAAATAGTTGATGCAGCTGAAGCAGTAGTAGAATTGTTATCTCCATCAGCAGCCTTTGCTAAAATGTAAGAAAGAATAGCCGTAAAAGAACCAACTACTAATAGCAGCATAAGCACTATTGAAAATATTTTTTTATTTTTCCTCTTCATACTTAAATTCTTTCCTTTCATTAGTTTCCTTTAAACTCACTAATAACATAATTATTATGAGCTTTAACAATATTTTTAACTGTGTATGTCATATGAGTATCATTAAAATACATTTCTATACCAACACAGTTTCTAGCTGAATCAAATGTGGCAACAAAACCTTCTACTAATTCATCGTCTTTATCTTTAACATAATTCAAACTATTTGAAATTCTAAGCTGCGCTTTTTCATCATCAGACCATGTTGATGGATCTTCTGAAGCAGTCGTAATAGAATTAAGACTAGTCATATACATAAATTGCCTTTTCATATAAATATCACCTTCATAGAAATAAAAAGTATATTTACATCTATCTGTATCACCTACTGCTATTTTATGAGTTTGAATATTGGTTTTAAGAATAGGATTTACACCAGAATACTCAATAGAAGCATCTGCATCATCAAAGCCAAAGGCACCGGGAACTGCTTTCTCCGGACCACTACATGCATTTAACTGATAATAATCAAATCCTGAAGTAGTATATATTGTACCGAGATCAATTATTGCACTATCTATAGGAACAGAAGTGACAATCACCATTTTGTCTACATATACTTTATTCCCAGAAATTGCTGTATCCGAAAAATTTTTTACACCAGTTACATCAACTCCATTAGACGTTTTAGCACTGATATACGTTCCATCCAAAGTTCCACCGGCATATGATTTACCAACCTCATCGGATTCAAATTCAAGATTTTCATTCAAAGACTTGCCTTCAATGTATATATACTTTGATTGCATAATGGCATCAGATATTCGAGCATATGACTCATCAGCTTGTGTCTGAACCTTAATGTCATTTTTAGTCTTCCTGAATATTATGGTATTATTGCTCATCATAGAAATAACCGCAGTCATTATCAAAGTGAGAATTGCAAGTGCTACAACTAACTCTATCAGAGACATACCCTTATTTTTTTGTAGAATTTTCATATAAAGACTTCACCTCACCTATTATCTGGATTCATGACTACCATTCATACGAACAATATCACGTGCTACATTTGAATTATTTCTCTTAAAGAAACAATATGTACCTGAACCATTAACACAATTACCTGATTTGGTAAAAACTATTAATACACCAGTATCATCAACTTCATAAGCCGAGTCCCAATCAGTACTGTATCCACCATAAGTTCCATCATCTTTTTTCTCAGGATAATATGATATTTTAACAAACTTCGATAAAGAGGTACCTGTTCCACCATTTAAATTATCTGGATCAGCTGTAAAAACATAACTTCCACCACTTTTGTTTGCAATACCTGTTTGAACATAATACGATGATCCAGATTTATAAAGCCTAATGGCATATAACTTTGAACTATCAACATTCTGTCCCTTTGCTTTGGCAATTAACTCGGATACTTGTGAATCAAATACTACAGCAGCATCCTTAGCCTTAGCTGAATGTATCATAGTAACTGAGGCAAGAGACATAACAGAAACCACAGCTATAATACCAAGAACGATAATCATCTCGACCAATGAATAAGCTTTATTGTTTATCCTTGCTTTAATCATAGCAGCTCCTTTACTCAACATCCTTTGTCCAGTTATCATATCTAACAACAGACGAATAATCTAAAGTTTCAATCTTTACCTCGTCTTCAGTACTTGATTCATCCGCCATAACAGCATCCTGATTAGACTTAAATAATTTAAGAACAAACTCAGCAGTTTCTTTCTCATTTACATCACTAGTAGATTCATCATCAGTAATAAGCTGCAGCTCATTAAATATAGCACGACATATCTCAGGACTGGCATTGATAGATTTTATATTATTCTTATTACTAATATATACTTTACCGCCTGATACAATAAGTCCATTAAACTTTGTAACTCCAGGTGCAAAAATAACATCACCCTTACAAAGTATTATACCGGATATCTCTCCTCCATTTTCTCCTTCACGTTTATTGATAGTTATATCATTGTAACTAATAAATACATCATTTCCTGATCCAAGAGTTAATCCTGTAGGTTGTACAGCACCTTGTTCTGTACTGGTGTACATAGATTTCATATCTCCAGGAACAATCAATGTATCCTCATCAATTTTATAAAAATCAAGGAACGTATTAATTGGTGTAATGGCACTTTCACCTGATAATGTCTGTGTTAATGCGGCATTATCAACATTTGTACCATCTATTCCATTATCATTCTCATCTTCAGTAGCATTATGATATCCAACAATTTCATCAACAAGTGTTTTTTTAGGATCAGAATTAGGAATATCATCTAATGCGAACTTAACATAATTATATTTCTTCTCAAAATCATCAGATAGCTGAAGAGCAGATGTTGATGTAGTTGGAAGATCTTGAGTAACAGTATACAACTCAGTAGTATCTTTATGGAATAATGAATTAAGAGCATTATTCTTTAAGCTTTTACTTGTTGTAATAGTAAACTCAACATTATCCTTTGATTGAATTGCACCACTGGAATACACTCTAGTCTTGCCTCTATCAGCCGGCATACTAATATTTCCAACTTTAAAAGGACTTGCATCTTCTATGTCATCAATCTTTGTAAGATAAGGTCCAAGTGTAAGATCATTTTCAATCGCATCCTGATACTCGATAACAAATTGTTCAGCCATCTGATCAGGATTATTAATCGAACCATTTCTACTCACATAACTATTAGCTCTTGAAGTCTGAATTGCATATGCTGCCTTAAAATCATAATAATAATATGTTTTACCGGATACATCAAATCTCATAACCGGAACAGTATTAACTTCTAAATCACCACTATCCTCATTGATTTGGCCAAAGAATCTACCTAATACAGAATCAGGAACTCTAAGTCTATTAGGAAGAGTCGCCTCATAATAAGTATAGTCTTTACCATCAATCAGCATCGTCTTAATTACAGGAACGCCCTCATAAGAAGCCGGCATATATGCATTTTGACTTGGTTTTACAGCTAAAGAATCACCTGTTCTATAATCATTAATCTCAGCATCAAAAGTATATGTCTTAACATCTACCTTTTGTGCTTTTCCATAAGCTGTTACATCCCTTAAATTTGTTTTTGTATTCTTTGACAATTCAATATACGATCTACCGGCAATATATATAGCATTTGCTGTCGATAAATCAATATTTGACTTCTCACCATTGATAATAATAGCACTACTATTATAATGCCCTCTTGGATCACCATCAATTTCATCAATTACTTTGAATACTTTATCAACAAGTTCACCATTATAGTAATATTTTCCATTTTCTTTATTAAGAATATGCTTTTCAATATCCTGAAAAACATAATCTCCATCAGAATATCCCCTATTAATATAATTCTGATAATTTGTATCATTCTTATTTACAACAACATAAGATGCTGTTTTAAAGTTTTCAGGATCAACCATAGGTGTAAATACTCTGTTATCTCTCTTTGTACTATCACCATATCCATAATAAGATCCACTTAAAACAAAATTCGAATAAGTACTATCAATCTGTAAATCATCTTTTACATATAAATTAGCATTAAATACAGCCTCGGAACCTATTCTGGTTTTACCACTTGTATCAGCAGGATTAACAATAGAATATCCACCAAGAACAATATTATCTGTCCATACTTCAGATGCTCTTACTTTATTTGAATTAATACCAAACATCTGAAGAGAACCACTATTCATAACTGCAATCGTTCCAGGTACAATTACCATAGAAGATACGAGATCTACATTCGTTCCACTTATATATAGACCCGAATATCTACTTGCCTCATTTATTCCATCATATCTGCAATCTACATACGGATAAGAATAATTAATATTAAGATTTGAATTAACATACGTATTTGATGGATCATCAACTAAAGCTCTATTATAGCCTGCTGCTAAATTTTGACCATCTTTATTTACAAGAACTTTAGATGTTACAGGAGTAAATCTATATGTATGAATAATATCTCCTGTTTCAACATCTTTCTGAATACGATTATGATCTTCATCCTCCATAGGATTACCATCATCATCAAGCACATCAACCTTCTCAGTAATTTTATTTACCGATTTAAAAGTATTATTTGCTATCTTAGAGTTTATTTCATTTTTATCAACATACCCAAAATTATCAAAGGTGTGAACACCATCAGCTGTTCTTGTGTGTTCAGTATATGAATAATTAGGATTCTTTTCTGATGTATCAATAAAATTATACTCTTTATTATAAAAATCAGCCGCTGCATAAATATTTCCAGAAATAGTAAGTGAATCCAGCTGTGAAATATCTATACCCATATCAGCTACCATTGCATACTCAAGAATACTAGAATAATCCGTATTTATATTATTAAAATCAACATTAAAATTCGGTTTATCTATAACAATATCAGCTGATAAAGTCTGTGTAAATTCTCCGTTAGCTGTTGAACGATTATATTTTGCAGTTCTTGAAAGAACAATATTTTTGATTATAATCTTATCAACTTTATTTGCATTATCAGAGCCCATATCATTAATAAGTACTTCACCATTCTTATCATACATAATTACGCTAATACCAGCAGCACCAGGCTTTTTGCTGAGATTTAATGTAGTACTTCCATCAGGCTCAGAAGTAATATTATAATCATAATCCTTAAGTTTTACTTCTTTATTAGATATGGCATTATCAAGTTTTGATACAAACTCTATATTATTACCACCAGCAGTTCCAAATGTACTATAAAGACTTGACATAAACTTCTTTTTGAAGTCTTCATTAGACTGTTCATTAGTCTTTGTTACATATGCACCATTTGAGCCTTTAGACATATCATAATATGTCATATTATCTACTGTATATCTATATGCATCCTGCAAACAATCTACAGTCTCACTTCCTATACAAGCATAAACTTCATTCATTGCCTGCTCAACATAATAGAAGTTATCTCTGGCATTATAATCATAAAGTTTAAGTCTATATGCATATCCTACAGCAGTCAGTAATGCACCGGTTAGAATGCCTATAAATCCAAGAGCAACTATTACAAGTATAATACCTGAACCGGAGTTATTCTTTGTTTTTAATAACTTTGATAATATCTTCTTCAAAATTAATTATTCTCCTTTCCTCCAGAGTACCTTGTAACCTTATTTGTTTTAACGCCATTTTCAAGTTCTGTAAATGACACAATAACGTTGTATAATCTTCTCGTATCCTGAGAATCTCTTGAAACAGGAAGTATATAATCAATATCTGTTTCTGGATGTGATGCAGATTTCTGTGTTATAAACTCATCATTTGTAGGATCTCCATAATAATCCTTTAAAGTTCCAACTGTATTATTTGGAAGCATTTTTATCTCATGGTTAATCGCATACATACTATCAATAACCGAATCATTAGTATCATAATTCTTAAAGTTTCCTTTTCTGCTATATCTTCTATTAGAAGGAAGTGTAGCGTTTGCAGGATCTTCTGTAGTAATATTCGTATATACTTTAAGCGGTCGGTTTGTAGTAACCGAATCAGATAACCAGATAAACTTAATTTCAACCGGAGTAAGCGTACCTCTGGAGTCTTTAGTATAAAACTTATTTACATCTTCTACAGGATATTTATTAGTATAAGTATCTGCAACAGTCTCATTATCCGCAAGATTCAATGAATAATTATCAGGATATCCATTCGGATACTTTAAGTTTGTATCATATTTTACTGAAAGCTGATCCCAGTTAGGTTTGATAAGATATAACTTTGAATCCTTACAATCATTATCATTGCTGACAATTATGTAATCTTTTTTTGCATAAGCAAATTCTACTGTATTATCACTTGAATTTGTAACAAAAGGTTCATATACAAGATAAATATCAGGAGATCTGTCCGAATAAAACTTTTGACTATACACACTATAATTAAGTGAAATAGGTTTAAAATCCATACGATCTACAGCAGCTATATTAATATTAAAATAATCATAAACATTAAATGCATCATAGTAATAAACATTACAATCGACCTGATAATATACCTTAGAACCACTCATTCCTTTATGTATATCAATCTTCGTTATTTTACTAATATCTACTTCTCTATTAAAACCAGTCTGAACAGTCATAGATGTAAGAACCTGAAGATATTTTTGTTTATCAACATTTTTTAACTGATTCATTCTTTCAGTAAAGAAATCCTGTTCAGCCTGTTTATCAAATCCCGCTGCATTTCCTTGAATAAGAGCAACCTTGCTAGCATCAAGATCCTGTATAAATCCAATATCTGCAGTATTAGGATTGATATAATCTATATCAAGAGGATTATTTGAAGAATCAACATAATCACTCTTCTTTTCGCAAACAATGGCAACAATAACATTATCAATATTTCTGTTATCAGTTACTGTTTCAGTACCTGTTCCATCTGCTTTTAGACGTTCATAACTATAAGTACTTTGACAACTTCCGTATTTTACACAACTTCCGTCAGACTGTAACTCCCATCCACTTCCATCTGTAACAAATGCAGGATCAATGTTATATGCTATAGTATATTCATCACCCAGGTTTTTCATTTCCATTATAGAATTACTCAGGTCATTTATAAGAACTTCTCTTGAATATGTTTTACCTTTGTATCCTATTTCTGAGTTTGATAATTTATATACACTTGCATTATACTCAGCATAAGCATCTTCCGGAGTTGCCCCTACTGTTTTAATTCTTTCTATAGTCTGACTTTTAACTATCTTTTGTCCATTTTTATATTTGTATTGGCCATTAGCATATTTTTCATATTCTGTAACAGCACAATACAACTCACATTTAACTTTTCCAGAGGTGTACGACTGAATGTCTACCTTAGAATCTGAAGTATTTATTGTATCAGGAAGAACATTAACAGTTTGATTATCATCACCATAATAAGCAAGCTCATCAAGTGGGGTATTTTGGAAATACCCCACAACATACTGAGCATTATCAAGTACATACTGAGTTTGCTTCGATTCTCTGCTTGTCTTTAATGTCTGAACTACTTGATACAAAATAGGCGAGACAAGCAATGTCAGAACAGCCACCGCAATGATAACATCTATCAAACTGAAACCTTTGTTATTTCGTTTGGTCATATCGTATCACCTCTGTCACATCATTTACTGATAAACCTTTACTATACCGGATTTTGAAGTTATACTAAATCTTCCGGCTGTAGAATCATCAACAACTTTTACATATACACCAACTGATGATGTATTATCTATAGAAACCTTTACACCATTCTTATCATCAGAATCAACTCTATCTGAAGACTTAACATATATAGCTACATTATCTGTAAGAATTTCTGTTTCATAAGACTTATCGCCTAATTCATACTTCATGAAATTCTTTCCAGCGTCTGTATAAACAGTAACGTTTACATCTGCAACTTCATTTGCTTCACTTGTGACATATGTCTTCTCATCATTTTCATCAGCAGCAATGATTATGCCTGAAGCAGCATCATTTGAAGCATTATTAAGAAGGAATACTAAATTATGTGTACCAACAATAGCTTCACCATTATCCTCAGCATATGGACTTGAGTTAGCTGCAGGAGCAGTATTTCCACCAATAAATATGTTATCAACACCTACCGGCTGATTAACTGCAGGAATATCATGTGCTCTGTCATCACTTAATATTGCATATCCACCAAGAACAAGATTTCCGGCAACTATACTATCATCAGGATTATAAGTCATAGTAATACTCTTAATATTCATTCTGTACTTATAATCAGCTACATATTCAAGATATTTCTTAATTTCATCATATGAGCAAGTAAAATTAATTGGATAATCAGCTGAAACACATGTATAAACAGTTTCGCCATCGGCAACTCCATCATTTGATACTATATCACCTGATGAATTATCTCTTGCTGTACCTAAAGTATAGAATGCTGTCGGCACAGGAAGACCAACTGACAGATTATCAAATGTCTCATACATTTCTTCAGTACCCTTAAGATACATAACAGTATTTTCCTGATCAAGATCCGGTGCATATTTTGCAAGCTCAGCCATAAACTGTTTCTTTAAATTTTCAGTCTCAGCTATATACTCATCTCTATGCGCTTCCATAGCCTTAAGCTCATCATAACGAGCCTGAAGCGAATTAATCTCGGTAGTAAGTCTAGCTTCTTTATCTTTCTCAGGTTGATAAAGGAGATAATAACCACCAATAAGAATACCAATTGCAAGTAAACATAAAATTAAATTAATATGACTAGTTTTCATGAATTACTCCCCCTCTCCCGAAATTATATCATCCGACTCTTCAGGAACCTCTTCAACAGCATTAGGATCGGTGTAAACACATGTAATAGATGTATTAAATGTATCCTCTCCACTTTCGCTTATTGATTTGGTGAGAGAGCTAATAAGAACATTATCAATCTCGTCAAGGTCTTTAAGATTAACTAACAGTTGTGCAACAGAGTCATAACTAGCAGACATAATAGGGAATGAAATACCAGCAGATGATGCAGTAAAGTTTTGAAGTACAACATCCTTAGGTACAACTCTCTCCAGATCTCCAATAAGCTGTCTGGCCTGCTCATTTAAATTATATGTAGACTTAGACATATTCATAATATCATCTGTCTGAGCTTTCTGTTTCTCGTAAGCTATCTTAATAGCCTCAATATCTGCAATTGCAGCTATATCACTTTCAAGCTGAGCCTTCTTTGTTTCAAGCTTTGAAACTTTATTCTTCTGATAGAATATAAGTCCTGCAGCAACAAGTGCAGCAATAAGTATAGCAGCTATACCAATAGCTGGAACACCACCTGTACCAGCTGAAGAACCAGCTTTTGCACCACCAATTGGGAATCCCATAGGCGCAAGAGCACCACCTATAGAAGAAATAAGGTAAACAGGGCTGTATACTCTTTGATCAATTGAAGGATCAAATTTTACATTATACAAACTGTCCATGATTCTTGTAGAAACATTCAGCTGTATCTTAAAAAGTCCATCGATACCTTTAATAAGCGCTCCATCACCTGTAAGGAATACATCGTCAATAGGATTATTAGGATTCTTTGAAGCATAGAAATCCATAACACGTCCTATATTATTTATAAGATATCTGAAAGCACCCGTAGCTTCATTATCATCAAAATCAACTGTGATAATTTTATCATTTTGGAGCATTGTCATAGCTGTAGTAGCATCAACACCCTTCTCCTGCATAACTGTATTAACAACAGGATTAGTTCCATAAGGAACTGTCCTCTGAAGGAGAAGCTTGTCACCATTTACAACGTTAAGTACTGTTGACTCACTGCCGAGCTGAATTACCATAGTTGTAGACTGCTCAGTAGTCTGAGTCTTAATAAGCTGAAGCATAGCATTACCAATGTAATCAAGTTCCTGGCACTTGAGACCAGCTGCTGCAGCAAGGCTGTAATACGATGCACACATAGCTTCAGGTGCAGCTATACGATGCACACATAGCTTCAGGTGCAGCAACAGCCATAACTCTCATTCTCTTCGAGCCATCATCACCTGTAAAGCTTTCAAGGATTGAATGCTCAATAACATAATCTTCGATATTGTTAACCGGGAAATAATCACCTGCATTTGCATTAATCATTGCACCTACTTTCTTAGGAGCAACAGCAGGAATCTCAACCTCTCTGTTAACAATCTTTGTAGAGTTCATAACAAAAACAGCTTGTTTCGTTGTAACTCCGTTGGCACTGAGCTGATTTCTAATCTCAGTTGCAATTCTTTCCTGATCTCTTATCTGACCGTCTTCATAAGAGTCTTCAGGAGTTTCAAAGATGAGTACCTTGTGGATATAGGTCTGCTTCTTCTGGGATGCAGATATATCAACAATGGTAATACTTTCATTAGTAATGTCTATTGACAATACTCTTCCACTTTTTGCCATTCTATAGCCTCCCTCATTAATCAGTAGTTTTTATTTAAAGGCACT
>Ga0255060_10000061_pt1 | contig 17484 bp, 15 predicted proteins | sample 172RNAGHGlowgp2_FD_183094 | JGI IMG/M metagenome (GOLD analysis project Ga0255060, IMG submission 183094) | Metatranscriptome of sheep rumen microbial communities from Palmerston North, Manawatu-Wanganui, New Zealand - 1728 RNA GHGlow gp2... | ecosystem: Host-associated > Mammals > Digestive... | reverse complement strand
TCGAAGATTAGAGAACAGCATTACAAGATATACAGGTAGATGGGTGATGACTGAAGTCTGATGGACGAAGGCTGAGGTCTGATAGTAGAAGGAAGATGTGGAATAAAAATGATAGCTTATGAATAACACAAATATTGCTATATTAGTGGGATTGGTGGCGATGGTGACATCGGCTTGTGTGTACCCATTAGCGCTGAAATTTGCAAAGACTCATGGCATCGTAGATAACCCGAATGCCAGAAAACTGCAACGTGTTCCGATTCCAGTATTCGGTGGCGTGGTGGTCTACTCGGGAATTTTATTAGGAGGATTGGTACTGATACTGCTAATGCCGAATACGATGCTGACATGGGGACTGCTAGCTATGACGGTGATGATGATGATTGGTACATGGGATGATATTCGTGGACTGTCGGTGACCATCAGGTTTTTGATTGAATTCCTGTTGGTGACAGGGTTTATCTTTACTACGGGGATATATATTGATGACATGCACGGACTGTGGGGCATTCACGAGTTGGCTCCATGGATAGGTATCCCATTGTCGGTAGTTACCGGTGTGGGTATTATCAATGCGGTGAACTTGATTGACGGGGTGGATGGATATTCGTCGGGCTATGGTATGATGGCTTGTACATGTTTTGCCATTTCCTTCTGGTCATCATGGAGTCCTGTGATGGTGTGCATGACTTTAGTGATTATCGGAGCATTGCTGCCGTTTTTCATGCATAATGTGTTTGGAGTGAAGTCAAAGATGTTTATCGGAGACGGGGGGTCGCTGATGTTGGGCATGATGATGGTGGTGATGTCTTTTTATTCGATGTCGAGCATCGGTAGCCTGGACGGCATGGAGATGAACAACATCTGCATCCCAGCCTTTGTGTTGGCGGTATGCTGCATACCGGTATTTGACACTCTGCGAGTGATGACCATGCGAATACTTCGGGGAAAGTCGCCATTTAGTCCTGACAAGACGCATCTGCACCATCTGTTTGTTGACATGGGGTTCTCGCACCTGGGAGCGGCACTGTTTATCTTGTTTGTCAACGTGATGGTGGTGTTAGCCTGGCTGTTGACTTGGCTATTAGGGTGGTCGATAGATGCTCAATTCTATATGGTCTTTGTTCTCGGAGTCCTAGTAACCTTTGGCTTCTATAAGTTCATGAAGGTACAGCAGAATGGTGGTCCGGTGGATAAAGAAGGCTACCCGCAGGGTACTGTTTTGTGGCATGCCATGTGTAAGGTGGGCAACTGGACACACCGCGAGAAGAAACGCTCCTGGGCTATCATGCGTCAACTGATGGACGGTCCCGTGTTAGGGGGGAAGTGATGTGAGATGGCTGAGGGATGATGTAAGAGGGAAGAAGCATTTTTGGCTCATTGTTTTGGGAGAATAATAATTGCACGAATCAAGCGAATGGTGTTAAAGAAGAATAAATGATGTGAAGGAATGCAGTAAATCCAGAGAAAAGGCGTTATCTTTGCTGAATAATTTTGGAGTGGTTTGCCCTAGAAAATAGAATCATGGTAGATGCATATATAGGTTCGTCAAAGGATAATATGAGAAGTGCCGTACACAACTGGTATAAGTTTACGGCAGGTTTCTCTTATAAATTCATTGATCTTGTAGTCGATGAATTGGAAGCAAAACCGGACTGTATCTACGAGCCGTTTGCAGGTTGCGGAACAACACTTGTTGCAGCCCAAAAGAAAAAAATTCATTCTTTGGGAAATGAAAGCCAACAGCTGATGTGCGACATTATAAACGCAAAACTTAACTGGGATATTGAAGATAAAACATGCTGTGACTACATTGCCTACCTAAAAGACTATGTTGATAATCGATCTAAAGAAGACATAAGTGAAGAGTATAACGAGTTACTTTGCGGTCTGTATGATGCAGAAACCTTGAAGAACCTATATCTACTAAGGGATGGGATAGCAAGCTTGGAGGATGTAAAGTATCAATTGTTCCTTCGGTTGGCGTTGAGTCAAACCTTACATAAAGCTGCACTGCATCCAATTGCTGTTCCCTATATAGTGAGGTCGAAGACTTTGGTTAATTCCGGGGATGCTTTGGGCAAGTTTACTTCTATTTCACTCCAGATGCTGAACGATTTAGCCACGATGCCTCATCATGAGCGGATGGCGGACGTCTATAAAGCAGACTCTAGAAAGAAAAATGTGAATATCACCGATGGCATTTGTGATTTATGTATTACCTCACCTCCTTACCTAAACAACTTAGATTATGGGGAGGTGTCGAAAGTGCATACACACTTCTTTGAACTAACGAAAGATTGGCATGACATTACAGAGAAAGTGCGACGTGAACTTGTGACAGGGGCCACGACACACTATCGAGATGCAGATTTTTGTTTAGAAGAGTTTCTGGAAACCGATTTTGCAAGGGCAAACAGAGGGCTAATGCCAACACTGATTCAGCATTATGATGCCATCTTACAGAGTGGTAAGGGTCGTAAAGGGAAAAAGAGTTTCCATATCCTGATGATGCATTATTTTGAGGATATGTATCGTGTACTTATAGAAATGCGTCGCGTATTGCGAAAAGGAAGCAAGGCCTATTTGATACTTGGCGATTCGGCTCCATACGGCATATACATTCCCACGACGCAGTATCTGGGCGAAATAGCTCAGTCTGTTGGTTTTGGAGATTATAAGATCTACAAAATCAGAGAACGCGGTCACAAATGGACAACCCTTAGTAACCGCCATAATGTGGAACTGTCGGAGAATATACTAGAGCTGAACAGATTGTAATTATGGAGGATACGTTATACATATGTAATGAGATTGTTGAGTATCTGATTCCTCAGAAAGAACCAGAAGAAGGGAAACGCTGGAGTTACTCCTTTGTCTATTATCTTGAAGATCTTCGCAATATATATTGGTTGTATGAGAAAAACGATATAGACTCCATACCAGACCTATATCGGAAATGCAAGGACTTGAGTCTAAAGTCATGGAATGGTAAGGCGTGGAATCAGCGTAATTTGTTGGAATTAGTCAATGCACTAAAAAACTTCGGGTTGTTATCGATAGAACGTAACGAGGTTTGTCAGAGAGGACTATTTAAAGAAACCTCGTTTGAAGCACCCATTTCAGAAGACGATAAAAAGGTGTTTGTTGAAATTTATAAAACTTATTTTCGTTTCAGAGAGTTTCATAATCTGTTTACGAACACCGAATCATTAATCTATTATATACAAGGAGGCCGCTTTACCAATCGTTTTCTTCTGACTAAGGCCCCCCCATATCGAATCGTTGGAATATCAGAAGAGCATTCTGACATGATGCGCTTTTGGGATGTATTTATAAAATGGGGACAATCGTTAGACATGCTAAAGAAGTACCCATTAAAACCCTTTAATATTAGTACAGATACAAAAGTAAAAGGACTTAGTATTGCCTATCTCTGTCATGCGATGCCTAAGGATTTTTCGGTGTTCGCATACATAAAGGCAGAGATGCAGGGATCCTATTTTTATATACCAGACGTAATCTATACGATAATAACGGCTAAAGGGTATAGTGTAGAAGACATATTGAAAAAAATAATTGAAGAAAGTGTCAAGAAGTCGAATATATTTCGCGCCCAAAGCACATCGGCTATTTTTATAAACGAGAAAGAGACTTTCCTGTTTCCAAAGATTGGGAACACATATATCACCCACTTGCTAAAACTATAATAACATTATGAATATTAACATTATTGATAGGCTCAACAGCGTTGAGACTCAGAGAACGATACTTAAGGAGCGTTTTGGACTGGAGTATAACCCCTTTCCGAGGTCGGGAATAGCCATCATCAGTGAGGCAGATAAGATAGCAGAACGATTGATGCCTGTAGATGAAGAGACTCTTAATACTATTTTTAATTTCATTAGTGATGCACTGTTTGCTCATAGAGATCGAATAGACTCGGAAGACAGGTATATGAGTATGGTAATACGTGGAGAGTATGGCTCGGGCAAGACACAGACGCTTATGTTTATCAGATATTTATTAAAAAACCTGAAGAACAAAGAAATCAAACCATACGTGGTCTATATAGACAATCCCGGCCAAAAATTGGCAGAATTGATAGGTGCTATAGTCAGCCAAATAGGTGTAGAGAATTTCCGGAAGTATCTATGGGGGATTTTCATGGATTATCTTGACAAAAATAAAGATGTGAAGGAGTCTCTAATAGGAAAACGCCAAGCACCACAAGCATTATCACTATTTGGCGATGATGAGCCAATACCGTCGTTGAATGCTAACCTACAGAATTATAAAGAACTTGTAGATGCTATTACAATAGGAAAGAATGCTGCTGAGAAAAAACAGCTGCTGCTGACGCTCAAAGACCACATGGTGAAAAGTTATGCAGTGGTTTCGGACTCTCCAGTAGTTGCCACCTATCTATATGATGTTGTTTCTGAAACGATAGGTATTTCGAAGTCTTGGGACATGTTGACATCAGGTAGTGTTAAAGAGATGGACAAGAGAGAAGTTCATATACTAAGAGCAATTGTAAATATTGTGCTCAAACAACTTGGATATACAGACTTCTTCATCTTGATTGACGAATTTGAGGAGATTACTGCAGAACGTCTGAAGAAAACCGATATAGATAATTATTTACGCAACCTGCGTTTGCTTATTGACCGTGAGAAAAACTGGTGTTCCGTATTTGCCATGACGGGTAAAGCCATGGGAATCATTGAGAGTTATTCACCACCACTTGCCAGCAGAATTAAAGGAAGTGTTGTTGACTTAAAGCCACTAGATTTGCAGGGGTTTAAACAAGTTGTCGCAAATTATCTTTCTACATGTCGTCAGGATGATGCTGAAGAAACGATAGTCCCATTTGATGATTCAGGTTTGGATGAGATGCTTCAAGTGAAAAATCCCCAGCTCAAAGGTTCGCCTCGTTTCCTTTTGAAATTATGCTATCAGATGTTACAGCGTGCAGCGACAGAATTGCCTGATGGTGGTGTGATAGACAGAGCGTTTGTAAAGAAACATATTGACGAATTCTTGAAGTAGAATTATGGCAGACCCAATTTTAATAGTAGAAGAGACCTATCGTGTCAACATCTATCTGGATACCAATATTTTGATAGATTATGTTGAAGGAAAGTATCCTTTACTTAATCGTTCGATAGAATATCTTGCCCAGTGTCCTTTTGTAACACTTCGGTCTTCACACTATGTGTTGTTTGAATTTACTGAAGTACGAAAAGCTCTGTTGTTTTGGGAAAAGGCAGACCCCGGGAAAATACGTCCGTTTGACAATAAGGTTAAAAATGAGATAAAGGCAGGCTGGAAATATAACAATGTTGAGTATGCAACATTCAAGGACGATATAACGAATCAGGTTTTGGCAGAGCTTGAACTGTTTCGTACAAAGGGGATAGATTTTGATGAACATGTTCTTCATGAAAACCTTGTTTATCCGACAAGCAGTTTGTGCCTTGCCACTAAAATTTCGAGGGAGGACTGCCTTGTGATGGTATCGTGCATGCATCCGGATGAAGAACTGAAACTTGACCATTGCCTTCTCCTAACCCGTGATGCACAGTATTATAAAGCAGTGCATGAGAACGATGCAGATGTAAAAAAGGTCTTTGCTGATAATGAACTCGAAACACCAATACTCATTAGGACCGAGAGCTTGCAAGACGAAAGAAATGGAACGCAGTATAACCTCTATAATAACATGGAAGGGGCTGACATTGAAGCGTTTTGGCAAGGGTTGATACTGACTAATATCAAACGTAATATGGCGGCACAATATGTTGGGCAAACCTATTCATACGGTGTAGGCGGCATTGCCGCCGAGTGCATATATTTTGAGATGGATGGCAATGATAAGATCCTTCAAAACTCGCCAGGACTTAACTTTATAGGTAGAGATTTGTCATTTAAGATAGTTGTCGCCGGGCCATTCGAATATTGGAATAATGGGGAAGTAATCTCCTTACCACATAATAATCCAGATTTTCCCAAATACTCTTTTAGAAAAGAGGGAATATCTGCTGAAATGCTTGCTAAACTGCGTGAAAAAGGGAATCTTGTTTTCTATAACAACGATTAAGGTATTCAGGGGGAACAGGGGGACGGGTACCTGTTTCACAGAAAAACTAAGTCAGTAATAATCAATAGTTGAGCAATGCCAAAGCAGGCGAGACAAGCATCAGGAACTGACGATGGCTGATGTTTGAAGGCTGATGGGATGATGTAAGAACTACGATGTAAGATGAAACTCATAGACAAACTTTTATTGGATGAGGTTAGTCGGTAGGCAAAAGAATCTCCTCGTCTGCGGATGAACTATAACTTCCATCAGTCCTTGGAGGATAAATGCCATCTTTGAGCTATGCTCGACCTCTGTCACGACTCGGCAAAGTTCATGCGAGCATGGCTATACTCTCGCTGCTCCATCGGTTGCCTCAATGCGGTGGAGCCAGGGACTAAGGTTGAGATACATCGCCATCAGAGTCTCATCGGCAGGGCTTTTGGTGGTACGAAGCAGTCGCTCCACGCCATGCGTTACTTTCCCACGGAGGCAGCGTGGAAAGTGATAAGGAAGATAATATTTTGATTCTTTTTTTGTGTTTATCTTGCCTGTTTGAAATAATATTAGTATATTTGCCCACGATTTTTACCAGCAATGAGTGTAAACCTGAAAGAGATATTCGGAAGGCGTATAAAGATTGAGCCGAAAGTTCGCTCAATCTCCGGGGTGTTCTTTAGCAAAGAAAGCCTCGAACAGACGAACTATCAGCCGTCGTACCAACGTAACTATGTCTGGGATGACGAGAAGGCTACGTACTTTATAGAGAGTATCTTCCTCGGTACGGAACTCCCGCCACTTATCTACTTTAAGTCTGAAAAAGATGAGGAATTGCACAACGAGATTATTGATGGCAGACAGCGATACCAGACAATTCTAAGATTTGTCCAGGGGGATTTGCGCCTCAAAAAGAATGGGCTGCAGAAGTTGGGGGATGTTCCTGGCTTTGCTGGGAATACGTTTGATGAATTGGATGACGAATATAAGGCAACCTTTGAAGACACAAAAATCAGGATTATAGAATATAGTTTTCTGTCTAATCATACCCTAGAAGAGGAGGAAGCCGTTAAGAAAGAGGTGTTCCAACGCTATAATTCTGGCATTACTCCGCTGAAGTCAGCGGAGATAGATAAAGCCCAGTACCTGAGCAATGACCTGAATGAATTTCTCAAAGAAAGGCTAAAAGAAGATATAGAGTTTGACGGTCTCTTTACGAAACTATTCAGGCTACAGAAAAACTCCATCGAGCAAAAGGTGATGAAGATGCGGGAGCTGCTGGTGCTTCACAAAATCCCCATCAAATACTATGCTATACAGAAACAGAAGGTTATAAGGAAGTATTTTGATTTGTTGTCAGAACAGATTGAAGATGACCAGATGTGGGATGTCTATGCTGATCTTAAGCGTAAGATGCAGCAATTGGACAAAGTGGAACGTAGATTCTTGTCAGAAGGAATTAGCTATAATAGGCTTATCTCTGAGTGTCTGTTATGGGCATTTAGCATCGTAGAGGAAGAAAAGGGTGAGCAGGTGGAGATGGACATGTTCCGACTTCAGACACTGACGGAGTATTTCAAAGAGCACATTAGTAGGTTCAGCATGGAACGAAGCTCATTTGTGGAAGAGTTGACTCAACGCTATACGGCTACGGCAAATTACTTTGAAAAGGAATATGGATGTAACTTCAACCTCTATATAGAAAACTCAGATAAGTTTAAGCGTGCAAACAGACAGCATTCCGTATCCACTGCTAATTATTCTGCTTTGAGCTTTGACGAGTTGAGAATCAACAAACCGGAACCAACTTCTGTAGAAGTTGTCGAATTCCTGCGGACTATAAAGAACGGCAGATTCCTTATACGCCCCCCCTATCAGCGCGGGGAGGTGAGGAACAGGAAGAAATCCTCTTCAATCATTGAGAGTCTGCTGCTTGGTATCAAGCTTCCTCCAATTTTCGTGTTCAAACGCAAGGATGGCATATCAGAAGTGATAGATGGTCAGCAGCGTCTGTTGAGTATCATAGGTTTTATGGGCGAAAAGTATCTTGACGAGAATGGTGAGGAGCAGACATCGCTAATGAGCGGTTTCTCACTTGACTTGAAGGATAATGGCATTTTGAAGGATTTGCATGGCTCAACTTATGATAAACTCACGAAAACTGAGCAAAACAAGATAAAGACATCTGACATCTGGGTCATCGAGATTAATGGCAGGATAAATAAGAACTTTGACCAGGTGGATTTGTTTATCCGTTTGAACAATAAACCTTATCCGATACCCAAGGATTCCTTTGAGATGTGGAATTCGTTTGCAAGCCGCTCCTTGATTGATACCATCCGACAAGCATGCAGTCATAACGAACGCTGGTTCTATTTCCGTAAGAACAATAAGCGGATGGATAATGAGAACCTTTTTACTACGCTTGCCTATTTTCAGTATGCGTATCAGAGATATGGGATGAAGGAAAAGGAGGTAGCACCAGAGCGTAGTATTGAGATATTCAAGATGGACAAGCGTATCACCTGTAGGTTCCGGTTCCGTTATGATATAAGTAAACTGATGGAGCAGGAGAACCACGATGACTTTATCAAGGCTGTCAATACGCTGGAATTTGGATTCGTCAGAAATGTTAAGTCCATCCTATATGAAGAGGCGATTACTACGGCTGAGCTGAGCAAGGCTCTTGATGAATTGCTTAACTTTGACAGCAGTAAACGAACTCAGATGATGTTCTATGTGCTATGGGTCTTGCTTCACGACCTGTCGCATGAGAAACTGACTAGATATGCCGCTGAGGTAAGTAGTCAGATACGTTCGCTGGTGGCTCTGATGTCTGACTGCAAGGAAGTTGAATCGTTTAAGGAAAAGGTATTGGCATTCCGTCGCCAATACGAGCAAGGCTTTTATGATGTTGAGTTCAAGTTGGGCGATGTAGCAAACATCCTGTTGCCTAATGGCACACAAAAGCAGGAAGTTGACATGCTATTGGAACCTAACGTCGGCATCGACGGGCGGTTTCCTGTGCAGAGTCTGGAGGGGAATGTAGTACTTCAAAAGCATGTCCTTGGCATAAAAGTTACTCGTTCAGGGATTAGGCCACGTTATGTGGAATGTTTCTTAAGGAGTTTGATGCTCTCTGCTCCATATCTTAATGCCAAGCAGAGTTTAGGTAGTCTGAAACTGCAGCAGGTAAGTATACCATACACGGATGAAAATACCCAGGCTGTCTTCTGTAATATTCTTCGATACGTGGACTTGGCTACAGGTTTAGAGAAAAAATACTTTGAACGAATCTTGGATTTATTGGTGTATGAGCAGACTTACAAAAAAGAGTTTGTAGCTGCTAACATCAATTTGCTCAGTATTGTCTCGACTTTCCCGGATTTATCAAAATGTGACAATGACAACCAGAGGAAGGAGTCATTATCGCTGGTTTATAATGAACAGTCGGACGTGAAATCTGACCTTTCAGTTCAACTACTAATGTCTATTGACTTGGACGTTCTCCGTCAGCACATTTAGTTTTTCTTCTTATCTTTATGAAACGAGTTATAGGAATCGGTATCGATAACTATAAAGCATATATCGTACCTCGAACGCTGGCCATGCCTAATGGCGAGAATGTGCTTTTGTACGGAGAGAATGGCAGTGGAAAGTCCTCTCTATACAAGGCTATACGCTACTTCCTGTCGAGTAGTGTAGGTGTCGGACAGTTTGAAACCAATAAGTTCTCAGGGCGTAACGATGGACGGATTAAACTGACATATATCGATATTGACAATGCAACGCATACTCCAATAGCAGGTTCTGAACATGTATATATTGCCAGTACAGATCCCACTGAGACAACAACAGCAGAACCATTTATCCGGCTAAGCCACAGAGTGAGCGGTTTTCTGGACTATACACAGCTGTTACGGGCATATTTTGTAAAGGGCGGGAGACCTGACCTTTTTGAGTTGGTGGTAGACTTGATAGGTGAGCATATTCCCGTAAAAGAAGGTATGAGTGATCCGTTCAAAAAGGAAATGACCGGTTTCCTTAAAGAAATACGTGGTTCATATCATCGCTCAGATTGGGCATACACTCGTGGCAAAAACCGATTTGACAGTTGGAAACTTGTCTTCGTAGCTCTCATGGGTCAACTTGATACGCTGCTGTCTCACTTTATGACGAAGTATTTTGCAGACATGAACATGCGGATTAAACTGGCTGTTCCTACTCCGCAACTGAAAGATGACAGCTATATCAGGAATGCAAGCGTTGATGCCCATATTTTTGTGGATGTAGAGCATTATGGCCAAGTTATGACCGACTATAATGTGACGCTGAATGAAGCCCGTTTGTCTGCCATTGCAATCTGTCTCTATCTTGCATCACTGAAATTAAGGGCGGACAACATAGAGAGCAAAATCCTGTATTTGGATGATGTCTTTCTAGGTCTGGACCTGGGAAACAGGAAACCCATATTAGACATTCTGTTAAATGAGTTCACCGACTATCAACTGTTTATATCAACCTACGACCGTAGCTGGTATGTACAGGCGAAGGAGATATTGGCAGATCGTGGTGGCTGGATGTTTTATGAGCTGTATGAAGGTACTACAGAAAATGCAGCAGGTCAGGTGATAGCCAATCCCATCGTCATCAAAGATGATTCCTTTTTTGAACGGGCTTGTACATTCCTGAACGACAACGAGCATCCAGACTATCCTGCTGCAGCAAACTACCTACGCAAGGCTTTTGAGGAATTGCTGCAGAAACACTTCTATGAACCTGCCGTAAGGGAGGAACAGTGTGAGATGATTCCTGTTTTCAAACTTACTCAACTCGTTGATGCCTGTCGGAATTTTGTACGTCAACTACCTGCATATACATATTCTTTGGCTAATCTTGAAAAGGCACTTACAGAACTGAAGAACACGCTGCACCCGCTGTTACATCCTTTGTCGCATTATGCGCCAGATATTCCTGTTTACAAAGCAGAAGTGGTAAAAGCTATCAGACTTTATCAGCAGATTTCCGATGAGTTGCAGAAGGCGGATTTCGATAGCCATTGCCGTGTTTTTCAAGAAAGAGGCAGAAATGGGCGGTTGGAACTTAAAGGTGCTACTGGTTGGAAATACGTATATACCGTGAAGCTGTTGAGTCATCTGTATCTTATGTACGACAATGTTGGAAGTCGTTCTATCAGTAATGTGGAGTGTCGTGTCATTAACATCGAGGAAACAATGCCGGGTATGAGTATCAAGAACCATCAGGTAGCTGAGAATAGCAAGTTGGCTAACATAATGAAATACAATTCGCTACAGGATTGTCACAATCAGTTGGTATCATTCCTTGCAATAAACGAAAACAAGACGGATACTATTGCTACAGCCTTGGAAGATTGCTTTTCATTCCCAGATGTTAGTAATACGCAGGAAACGATTAAGAATGCTGTGGCAACTTTTGTGTGGTAAATTATATACGTATATATGTACAAGAACTTTTTTAAGCGATTCCTGGATTTCTGGGTTTCGCTGATAGTATTGATTTTGATTTCCCCGATATTGCTGGTGATTACTATCTGGCTGCACTTTGCGAACAAAGGTGCGGGGGCGTTTTTCTTCCAGGAACGGCCGGGGAAGGATGCGAAGATATTCAAGGTTATCAAGTTCAAGACGATGACGGACGAGAGGGATGCAGAGGGGAATCTGCTGCCGGATGAACAGCGGCTGACGAAGGTCGGTAAATTCGTTCGCTCAACATCTATTGACGAGTTGCCGCAGCTCGTCAATGTGCTGAAGGGAGATATGGCATTGATAGGGCCACGTCCTCTGCTGCCGCAGTATCTGCCTTTGTACTCACCAGAGTAGGCTCGCAGGCACGAGGTCAGGCCTGGCATTAGCGGTTGGGCACAGTGCCACGGGCGCAATGCTATCAGCTGGACGGAGAAGTTCAATTTCTGTTTTTGAGTGAAGAACTAGTGGTTTACGAACATGTGATATCGCAAGGATTATTGGGTAGCTTCGTTATATCACCGTCATCAGCAATCATCTATGGATGAGCTATAAAAGATACGGAGCAACTATTTTTCGGGATTACATTCTATGACATGATAACAGTATTGAGAGATATGGTAGCAGAGAAGACGAAGCAGACACAGAATGTAAGGCGATATTCGTATGAATATTTATTGCAGGTTCTTGCTGCTACTGAACAGAGATGTGATGAAAACAGACAACCATTGATCTAAGAGTAGTTACTTAAGATGTGGAATGTGAAGAAAGAATAAAAAATAGCGATAATTGTGCGAATGTGAGAGAAATGGTGTATATTTGCATATTTAAGTAAAGTAGAATAACATTAATTTATAGTATTTATTCATGTTATACAGGTTTAGTGTAGAAAATTTTAGGTCGTTCAAGGATTTAAATGAACTGTCATTTATTCCTCAAAATAATACGGATAAGCATGTAGCCGACAGTGATACGCATATCCCTGTGTTGCGTTCTGCTGTAATATATGGTCCCAATGCATCCGGCAAAAGTAATATCATAAAGGCAATGGCCTTTGCTCGAGATTTTATTTTGGACAATACGCGCCTTGCCAAGTCGAATAACGAGTCGTTCAGAATGAATAACGATGGAAATAAAACTCCTTCCATCTTTACATTTCAAACTAAGATAGAAAATCAACTTTATGAATATGGCTTTGCCATATCTTTTAAGAAACTTGAGGTAGTTGAAGAATGGCTAAAAATCTGCACTTCTGATTATGATGTGGAAATTTTTACACGTGATTGGGATGAGAACTCACAGCATTGTCATATCGTATTTAATACGGGCGAACAGAATGGTAATGCAAAGAGGTATGAAACCTATAAGGAGGATTTGGAATCTGCATCAGGAGAACTTGTGCTGAGTAGTTTGGCAGCTAAAAAATTTAGCGGTGACCATTTTAAGGAAATTATAGATGCAGTCTATCGTTGGTTTGTAAAGTTGATAATTCTTTTTCCTAATACCACAATTAATCTCATTGGTGAAATGGCCAAGAATAAGGAGGCTGTTAATAAACTCTATAAGCAATATTATAGCTTATTTGATATTGATATTGACGAAATACAACTTAATCGCTTGAATGGAGGTTATGTTGATATCCCCGATGAGTTGAAGGCGCAAATAAAGACGGATCTGACACGTGATGCCGATGGCCAGTATTGTATACTTCATGGTGGCAGTCGTGATTATTTGGTAAAGCTTGATGATAATTCTGAACTTGAGTTTTCTGAGATAAAGTTCCTTCATAAAACAGACGATGGCGATGTCGCTTTTGGTATGGAGAACGAGTCGGATGGAACGATGCGACTATTCGACATTATCCCTGTTTTGGGAAAGATTCTTAGTGAGGATCGTGTTCTGGTGGTTGATGAGATAGATCGCAGTCTACATTGTGTTCTGACACGCAAGATGATGGAACACTTTTATCAGAAGTCTGAGAATCGTCGCAGCCAACTTATCTGTACTACTCATGATGTTGTATTGCTTGATCGTTCTCCCATCACCAATCAGGAGATATGGTTTGTCGATAAGAAAGCTAGGAAGTCGTCATTATATCCATTGAGCAGTTACCAGTTGGTCGGGGACGAGAATGATATTATACGGAAATACCTTATAGGCAGGTTTTCTGCAATCCCACAGTAATTATGGCTTTGAGAGACCGCAATCGAACCCAGATTGGAGTGCCAAGGATTCCTGCAGCAAGTCGTGTGGAGAATCATGTATCAGTGTTTGCCATTGTCTCAGAGGGACAGAAGGAAGAACCACAATATCTTCGATATGTGTTCAGTATGTGCAGAAGGAGGTTTGAAACCTCTATGCAGATACATATCATTAATGATGAGTTATCTGCATTGGGTATGCCAGAACATGACTCAAATCCCTTATCACGATTACGCAGCCTGAAAATATGGTTATCAAGATACAATCCAGACTTTGACAACCATTATGACGATACAGCATGGTTAATATGTGACAGGGATGATGGGAGCTTCTCTATTAAACAGTTTCGGACAGTTGTGAATGAATGCGAGGTGTCCCGGATACATTTCGTTTTATCAAACCCGGCATTTCAACTTTGGCTTTTGTTTCATTTCACAGATAATATCAGACTTTATGATCTTAACAATGCTAAATACAGTAAAGGCAAACTTGTGAAGGTAGAAGAGACATTGAAGGAATACGTACCTGACTATAAGCATGGAGAGATTGAGATGACAAATTTTGATTATTTGTTTGATTCTGCATGCAATAACAGCCAATTGTATCCAACGTCTGTACAAACACTTAAACGACATATTGGAACTAATTTTTTCGAGTTGATGGCTTTTATAAAGCAGTCTTTCGGTATTCAGTCATTTAGTCAGATATTATAGTTGACAGCTGAAGAACGGGGGACGGGTTCTCTCTTTGAGAGTGTGGCGTTGCAATCCTGTTTCACGAATAATAGGAGTCAGCAATAATTAATAGTTGAGAATGCCAAGGCAGGCGAGACAAGCATCAGGAACTGACGATGGCTGATGTTTGAAGGCTGATGTTTGATGGATGATATAGACAAGTCGGTCATGAAACTGTTGGTTAGAGCTACCAGCAGGGATATGGCCGATTGTCGGTTTAGAGAGTGCCAGAAGAAGTGGTATGTTAATCTTCTTAATTTAAGGAATAACAGCCTTTTAATCATTTAGATATGCAAATTGATAAAGTAATAACTGACTACGTACTGTCCAAAGATACCGATTACGCTATTATGATAGATGGCGAATGGGGTGCTGGAAAATCATGGTATTGGGATAATGTGCTTACTGAGCAAATTAAAGGAATACCAACAAAGGATAATACAGAGGGGAAACCATCAATGTATAAAGTCGCAAAGATTTCTTTGTTTGGAATTAGTTCTGTTGACGATTTACGAATAAAGATATTTGAAGAGTCAAATTCCTTCTTTGCTAACAAAAAAGTTAAGAATGGTGCTAGGCTTACGGGACTATTTGTTAATAAAGTTGCAAGTATGTTTAATGTCAGTGAAACAAATTCGAAGGATATATCGAACTTGCTGGAAGTGTTTTCTGTAAATCTGGATCATTATGTTTTATGCTTCGATGATTTGGAACGTATAAAGACTGAACTGCTCATAGAATTGTTAGGCTATATCAATACATTGGTTGAGCATGACAAGGTGAAGGTGGTTTTCATATGTAATGAGAACGAACTGAAGGACGTTGATTATCATAAATACAAAGAGAAGATAGTTCGTTTTACGCATACCATTAAAGCAAATATCTCGAAGATGGTTGTGGAATTTGCGAAGGGAAGAAATGAAGCTTATTCAAGATATATAAGCGAAAGGAAAGATTTTATAGCATTCGTTTATCAGAAAGGAAATTGCAGTAACCTTCGTACCTTGAAGTATAATCTTGATATCTATGAACATATCTATGATATAATAAGGGGAACAATTCAACCTGACAATGAACAACATGTGAATACGATTGCAGACTATATGTTGCTACTTAGTATGGTGTATTCAATTGAGTATCGAAGGGATAATGATGAAGCCAAACTGAAGAGCCTTGCTGCAATAAATAAGCAATGGTGTTATCAAATAGATACCATGGATAACCTGAGTAGACATTCAGAGAATAACGATAAAAAACAGGAATCTCTGGATGAAAAGAGTGAAGCTGAAAAGATAGTAGACTATCAGCGGCACATTAAGAAATGCTATTTTGCCAATAGCTATATTTTTGGCAGTAGCATGCCTATGATTGATTATCTTTTGACAGGATATTGTGATGAAGATACAATGAGATCTAACATACTGAAAATTGAAGCTGAAGCTAAGCGATATGAGACTTCTGAGGAGAAGCAGTTATACCAGGAACTAACTCAGTTTTGGGATACCGACGACGATGTGATGAAAGCGGCTGTTAGAAGAACAATGGAGAGAGTTCGCGAAGGTAGTTTTTTGCTTCAGGACTATCCTCTATTCTTCCTTGCCTTACAACGCCTGCAGAACTTTGGCTTTATAGACCTAAAGATGACAATATCAGAGCTACAAGAGTTATTTGATACTGCAATTTCAAAGTTTATAGACGGTCAATTCATTGATGGGTTAGATGGATATTACTACCAAAGTAATGATGTGAGTACCCCTGAATATGTGGCCTTAGTCAACAAAGTAAGAGATATTAATGCTCATAATAATCAAAAGAATCTAAGGGCAGAATTTGAAACCATCGTTAGAAATGTTAATTCCACGGAAAGCTTGGATAAATATGAGCGTGTACTTACCTGTTTATTTAAGAATATTGGAGCGGAACAGTTCTTTGAATTGTTTACTACATACCATAATAACCGTAAGCATGATTATTGGATATTCTTCGATAAAAGATATGACGGTAAAGATTTCGTGGATTTGGATAGGGAGTTTATTGACGGCTTGCGAGATATACTGAATAAATATCTTTCTGATACGTCTATAGAAGCGTCAGGCACTCGAATGTATTGTTCAAAAATATTAGAGCTGTTGGAAAAGAAGGTACAGAAATTTGGAGGACATTAGGAAAAAATAAGAGCAATGACAATGGGCGAGTGGTACTTTAATGTGTATTATGACTGGTGTGAGAGATAGGAATGTACCCCCTGGGGAAAACTACAGAGGAATACATAGAAAAGAAGGGGCGAGATTTCACCGTGAGATAAGTAAAACTATCAAATTCATATGCAGCAAGAGTTTTTAAATATGTCTCCAGAGACATGGAATGTTATGTTCTTGGTCATCAGATACGTAGTGGTGGCCTTGATTTTGGCATATTTTGCTAATGTGTATGTGAAACGGAAGAACATCCATACTGATATTAAAGGGCACTTACTGGAATGGCGGGTGGACGCATACAAGATCATTCATCGTTGGGTGATGAATTTTCAAAGTGTAATAGCTGCGTCAAACCAATACGAGGAACACTATAGAAATATACTCGCTCCGACGAAATTCAAGATAGGGTATCAGGGAATGGAGTATGCATCTTTCTTTGATTCACCAGAATGTTTGTTTAAGTTTGGAATGGAGTTTAACAGGATGATGAACAAGGAGGAGAATTTCCTTGACTACTCATTGAAACATCATCTAACCTGTTTTTCAATATTGGTTGGATGATGTTATCACGTTTTATGGGACTTTCGTTCATGTGGAATATGATAAAAGATGGAAGTTTGATGAGAAGACGGCTAAGAAACATTGTGAACTTGCCTGCAAAGTGTTGGGAATAGCCCTACAGAAAGATGTGGATAAGTATTATAGAGAGATTGACGAAATGTTGCGAGACAGACTCCGGAATCTTAAAATATCTGGTATTTATACAG
>Ga0255060_10000052_pt1 | contig 17987 bp, 8 predicted proteins | sample 172RNAGHGlowgp2_FD_183094 | JGI IMG/M metagenome (GOLD analysis project Ga0255060, IMG submission 183094) | Metatranscriptome of sheep rumen microbial communities from Palmerston North, Manawatu-Wanganui, New Zealand - 1728 RNA GHGlow gp2... | ecosystem: Host-associated > Mammals > Digestive... | reverse complement strand
GTCTTGTATGAATAGTGATACTGCGCCCCACCGTAATGAAGCCGGACTGTGAAGATTCAAGCGTGACGGAATTCTCAGATCTATCCGATCGAAGCGTGTTCCTGTGAGGATCCGGCTCCGTCCTAAAGGCAGCTGCGGCGATCAATAGACAGTTGCTTTGGCTCCCATAAAGCCCAAGTTGTCCGCAGCCTTTACATTATCACGCAAGCTCCGACCCGGTATCATCCGCAAAGAACGATATCTGCACACCGTCCTCCAGCGCAAAAACATAGATCATTGTTCCCGAACCGACCGGACTGCTGCTCCATGACGTGTAGTCGTACTGCATTTCATCGGGAGAACCGTATATTTCCGTCAGCTTCTGCACCCAGTAGTTATAATCGCTCGAATTGCTGTCAAAGTAACTCAAGCCCACAAGTCCCAGACTTGTGAAGCACAGCACCGCATCGCAGTTTTTGCCCTCATACGGCACATTCCCGTACTCCATGATCAGTTCCCACGGCTGCCCCGGTTCTTCCGTGCGGTACTCGTAGCGCTGCGTGTAAACGCTCATCTTCCGCCGCTGAGATGCCGGACTGCCGTAAAATGACAATCCATTGAGCAGGAAAGTCTGTGTGTGGTCGATCGGCGGCTTGGTCGTATTTTCTGCTGAACTGTTATTGCTTTCCGCAGCTGCTGTTGCAGCGGTCGTCGTTCGGCTCGTTGTCTCACCTTTTGATGTGGATCTTTCATTCTCTTCGGTGGACTTCGCTGCTGATTCCGCCATTGCCGTACTAACAGGCTTGCCGTCTTTATCCGTTGCAACAGGAGCTGCTGTAGACGGTACCACCGTTGTCACAGTCTCCCCGGCTTTGTCGGTCACTACATCTCCAACCGCATCTGTCACCGCCACAATATAATTGCCGGATATATCTATGCCAATGACATCTCCCTCCCGGAAAACTCTGCCTTTGGTTACAGCACTTTCGCCGCTTACAGCACTCTTATCATCGGAACTGCTTTCATCGGCAGAACGCTGTGTTGTCACCGTATCCACCGGAACAACGGGTGTCCTTATCTCGGGTGTCGGTACAGCGCTCTCTTTCTCATAGCTTCTATCCGGTGAATCCGCAGTCGCATAGATCGACACCTGCACGCCCTCCTCCAGATTAAAGAGGTAGATCGCTGTGTCCTTTCCGGCGGGATTATCATACCACGATGCCATACCGCTGCTCTCTTCAGTCGGCAGACCATATGTCGCTTCTAATGTTTGATACCATTCCCTGTAATTCCGGTTGTGATCGACATCGTGATAATTGAACCCGATCAATCCTGAGTCGGTGAAACACAGCGTCAGGTCACAGGGATAGTCAAAAAGCTCCACATTCTCGTAGTCCTGCATGAGCTGTCTGACACTATTACCGTTTTTATCATCACTCTCACGTTCTTTCAGCAGCGTATAGCTGCCCATATCCGATTTCACATCGTCATATGGTGTGAACCAGTCTAAGCCCATAAGAGGTTTCATTGCGTTTTCAGACGCATCAGAGCACGATGTCAAAAGCACCGCACACACAGATGCTGCCACAGCGATGATCCTTTTTTTCATGCTCTCACCTCATCTCTCACTCAATTTTGACTGCCCTTACCGTCACTCTGCTCTGACCGCTGAGCGTGCAGGTAAACAGCGTCAGGTCCCAGTCGTCAGCATTGCCGGATTTGATATCCTCTACGGCTGTGCCGGGGATCTGCTCAAAATTCACCACGCTGTAACGCCACTCTTTGCCGCTGACGTCCGTCAGAATGATCTCATCACCAGTATGCAGATTTCCGATTTTGCCGAAATGTGTATTGTAGTTGTGGGCGCAGATGATAAGATCATTTTCATAGATATTCCCAACATATCTGCACGGTGCGATTTTCAGATTCGGATAGCTCCAATCCTGAAGCACAGGCAGTTCGATACCAATTTCCGGAATTGCGATATAGCCGATGTAAACATTTCCATCTATCCCGACCGTCTCCATCTCTGGAGCGGCAGGCTCTTCATACTCTGCAAACAGATCGTAATTCTCTGCGCCGGGCATGGATGTCACTGACTCTGTATACTCCGGGATCTCGTCTTTCAGAGCACTAAGTATCTTTACAGCTTCTTCGCCGCTTTTCCTGTCCTCGATCACATTGTGTATAACAAGAAACAGCGCCGACAAAAGCAGCGCCGTTCCCAATGTGAAGCAGGCAATCTTTGCCGCTTTCATTTTATTCCTCATCATTCTTCTTCCTGATCGTCAGCCCGATACCGAAACACAGCAATCCGCCTGCTGCAAGTGCCGGAACAGGCCACCACAATTGTCCGGTCTGAGGGGCTTTCTCGCCTGTGACCGCTGTGGTGGACGGCGGCGGTATCGTGGCAGTCCTGCTGCTGATCGTGGTCGCAGTTTTATCAGTTCTATCGGAACTCGCTGTCGTCTGAGTATCTATAGTTGTAGTCGCCGCTGCCTTCGTATCAGTTGTGGAACCTGGATCTGTCGTTTCTTCATAAGTATTGATGATCAGAAACTGCGTATGGTTTTCTCTATACGTCACAGTATATCCGGCAGGAATGACTTTCTCATACACGAACCAGATGTGATCCTCGGTGTCATCCCACTCATACGTCCAGTCATTATCCTCATTCAGCTCAAATTCATCGTAATACTCGTTATCACGATACCGTTCAACAGTGATAGACGCGCTCCTATCCCACGGCTGATCCTCGCCATTCTGCCACACCTTGCGGCATGAGTAAACTGACATTTCCTCTGACAATGTTCTCATCACGATCTTCGGGTAAGCATTCAGCACCGCAGCATCTTCGCCGCGCATCTCAAAAAAGACCGCACCCGGGATATATGTGATGTCACCCACATTCAGGATATCGCCCCGGACAAGATACAAGCCGTCCTCCAGTCCAGAGAATGTCACAGCTCCTGCGCTATTGGTATAGCCCTCATCGCGCTTGTCGATCTCGTTGACGATCGTCTCGCGCCGCAGCGCTTCTGCGACCTCCGCGACTGTCTCCGCCTCCCATTCGGGCACGGGCTTTGTCTGATCGCCTAAAGTTGTACGATAATTCTCAAAATCGCCCTCAAACACATAGTCATTGGCTTCTCTGTGCCCGACACGGTAAAGCTGCCAGTGCATATTCGATACGATATCATCGTCCTTGACGCACCAAAGCGTCAGTGAACCATCTGTTTTCTCGGCGAAAGCTGGCATAACAAACAGCGTTCCGGCTGTGAACCACAGCACCATAGCAAGTGCGCACAGAACTGCGCCAATTTTCGGCTTGTTCATAGCTCCCGCCCCCTTTTCATTATACTGTAAAATCTGGTTTTTGTCAATTGTTTTATTCCTGCTTCTTCGGCAGATCATGGATGGTGTCCTCAGTGATGCGGATATGCTTTCTTCTGCCCGTGATCCGCCAGTAGATGAACAGCAGGAGCAGAAACGGAACGAATACACACGGGACGACTTTCATTTCATCCACTTGCAGCGCATCTGCTCCCACCTTGACCTTTTTATCGTAGATCGTTTCGATCCTGTGTCCGCGGATAAGCAGACGGTGAGAATTGACACCATACGGCGTGCAGGTCATCAGCGTAACGATATCCTCGCCGGGGAAAATTGCAAGTTTATCGGTTTCGGTCGGAAGGATAATGAGGATACGCTCCACCTCGTAGGTATAGACCTCGTTCAGCACGTTGATCGTGAAAATATCGCCTTCGACGATCTGGTCTAAATCAGTGAAAAGTCTCGCACTCGGCAGTCCCCGGTGACCGGAGATAACAGCGTGTGTTGATGCGCCGCCGACCGGAAGCGATGAACCCTGGATATGTCCGGAAGCTATCTGCAAAACGCCCTCGCCTGTGCCGTGGTAGATCGGCAGCTCGACATTGATATTCGGGATGCTCACATAGCCCATGACCCCGGAACCTGAAATATCCAATAGTTCATCATATCCGGGAATAGTGTCAAAGTTGGTGAACGGGGCGTAAAGCTTCGCTAACTGTTCATTGTAGGCACGGGCATCTTCCAGCATCTTCTCATATTCAGCAGTGTCGATCTGTGCAACTGTTTCCTTGTAATCGGATACCGTATGCGATGCCATATTTCTATTCCACCAGTTGGACAAAGTCGGATAAAGCATCACGGAGAGACCCACAAGAAAAATGAAGCCGAAAACCGCAGTCGTTATTATATCAAGTTTCTTTTTTGACTGCATTCGGATCATCTTCTCCTTATGGATTTCTCCCTGACCGCCTCCGCAGGGGATCCCCATGGAGGCGCAGGTTTGATGTTAGATTTCTATTCTATGCTTCTATCTGTTGTGTGCGGCAGGGTATGGTTTACTGTGCACACTCTTCCTTTGCACGCTTCTTGGATACGAGGTAGATGCCTGCTGCTGCTGCGGTCATGCCGCCGCCGAGGATGAAGAGCGTTGTGCCCATGCCACCGGTGGACGGGAGGGAATTATTCTTAGTATCGACAACCTGATTTGCTCTATTGTCACCACCAAGCGTCAGATTAGCAGCTGTTCCTCCCGAATTCTCAACGTGAGTAGCAGTGATTGTAATTGTAATATCCTCAGCTGCATTGTAGTCAGCCGGAACAGCAGTCTCGCTCAGGTAGTAAGTACCGGCATCGAGACCAATGATGTTAAAAATACCATCATCGGCGTGCGATGTCATTTCAGTTACAGTGCCGGAAGCAGCATTCTGATCTGCAACTGTATAGGTGCCGTTTCCGTTGTCGATCAGCTTGATAGCAGTTGTCTTTGCACTGTCGGAGTAAAGTGTGAAGCCTGCACCGGGGAGTTCATTGCCATCAGCAGCAGATACCTTATACTTGGTATTATCGACCTCATAAGTGAAGCACCAAACAAAGTCCTCCGGTGTCTCACCAGTTTTCGATGTTCCTGCACCTGTATTATCAGGATTATTGGAATATGTCAGCTTCACCTTATTGTTGTTCACTTCCAGATCATTTCCAGAAGCGGTAGAGATGGTTGCATTTTCATTCAGGTGTGCATTATAGATAACCTCAACAACAATTTCATCGCTGCCCAGAGTTTGTCCTGTAGGAATCAGCGGAATAATGTCATCAATAGACAGCGTCCACGAAATACCTGCATCACCATTCGCCGGTGCAGCAGCAGGGCTGCTGCCCACTTTATTTGCAGTATAAGCTGTCGTAGCAATTGCAGTTCCGCCAACAGTAACGCTCTCGATACTCTCAAAAGTCACTCCCGCAGACATAGTATCGGTAAACATAAGCTTGTATGTCTCATAAGCAGTCAAATCCGAATCAGCAGGAATAGTTGCAGTAAGCTTGAACTGGAACGATTCATTGATTGCGTGATCAGCAGATTCACCCCAACCAGTATCCGTGTGACCAGTTTCCGCATCAGCAGGCTCATCATGGATCTGCTTATCTACTGAAGGCTTGGCATTTTTGATAGCGAGATTGGTCACAGTTCCTGCAACCTGAATAATCCATGCAGAATTGGCATCATCCTTGCCGTCCAGATTAGTGACATCCTTAATGAGGTAATAACCATCAGCCAAACCTGTGATAGAAGCAGTTCCGGAATCAGATACGACATCATCACAAGCCTTTGTAGAGCTAGGAGTAATCTTGCTGATGATAGTATTCGCCTTCTCCTTATCCGTTCCTGTCAACGCCGTGATTGCATCGATTGTATCAGAGGGAACGAGTTCTCCCGAGGTAACAGCAGCGGAATCATACTGCGAAATACCAGTACCCCATCTAAGATTGGTGAATGTTCCATCGGTCAAATCACCCGTGAAAATCTGGTAAACTTCAAAGGTATGTGCCTCTGTAGCAGAGATACCGGTAATCTCGATGGATGCCGCACTCGCACTCATCATCACGCTCGGAACTGCCATAGCAGCTGTCAGTGCCATTGCTGCGATCATAGCAGCGATCTTTCTTGTATTATTAGTTTTTTTCATAATTACTTCTCCTTTATAAAGTATTTTTTTGGATCGCGTTCGGGGTACGGAGCTTAGTGACCGATGCTTTCGGTGTCCTCATGCTCCTCACCCCGAACCGGGCTTCTGTTTCTTCGTTTTGGGTTTCGTCTTCGTTTATCATGTGCCATATGGTGTCTATTCATCCGACCACCTCCGGCGCTTGTACATAGTGTATCCGGCTGCCGCTAACAAGAGCATTATGCCACCGGTCAGGTAATAGATACGAGTGCCGGTGCTGCCGGATGTGGGGAGTTCAACGGATTCAGACAGCTGAGATGCATTTGTAAGATCAAGCTGTACCATTGTATCTCCCAGTTCAGCACCTTGTGAATTTGTGCTGTAAGAAACCGGAATGAATGCATCCGTTGCTTCTTCTCTGATAAAGTAACGGTAGGTATGTCCCAGACCATCTGTCTTGGGAAGACCTGATACTGTTGAACTCAGCCAGTCATTGGTTGCAGATATTGTAATATCCTGTACCTTTGCAGCACCTGAAGGAATATTTGCATTTGCTTCCGTGACTGCTGTCTTAACCGTAAAGGTCAATGAACCGCCGCCTTCATCTGTGATCGTGATCGTTGCCTCGCCGACTTTCTCACCGGTTTTGACCGTCTTGGTCTCCGGATCATAGTATGCAATATTTTCATCTCCGGTCGTACCGCTCGAGGTGCCTACCACGTTCACTACAGGAATACTGCTTCTGACATTCATTGTAAGGTTATCAGGAGTGATGTTCTCATTGTTGTAAGTTACCTGAATGGGTGCTATTGTCAGCGTGATCTCATTCGTAACTGTACCGCGTGTACCTATAAACGTCACTTCACCGTCATGGAGCGCAGTTACTGTATTACCGTCAAGGTCTGCTTTATTGCTATTTCCGTCTGGTTTGATCTGCCATATCACACCGCTCTTATCAGCACTCAATACAGCGGTCCCGCCCTTATGGACGATGCTTGGAGTGATTTTCGGTGTAAATCCGAGGCTTGATACTGTGAAGCTGACTGTGTCAGTTGCTCCGCCGTGTGTTGCTGTAATCGTTACTTCACCGTTCGCTAAGAAGGTAACAACGCCGTTGCTGTCAACAGTTGCCACCTCTGAATCATCGGTGGTCCAGTTTGCGCTCGCATTCGCATTGAGGTCAACATCTGTGTTGCCTTCTGTCTGGTTCTTGCTGTACTTTGATTTGTTGGTGATTGAGAAAGGTGTCACATGGTAAGTAACAGAATCAGAGCTTGTTACTCCGCTATCCGTTGCACTTGCTGTAATTGTGACATCTGTGACTTCGCTGACCTGATTAAATGTGATCGCACCTGTGTTTTCATCAACTGTCGCCGCAGGATCATTGCTCGACCAGCTGATCGTGCCAGCCGTTGTTTCCGCGGTAAGTGCTGTAGTGTCACCAGCGATGACGTTTACATTTTCGGGTTTGTTTTTGATTTCAACCGTTGGACCTACGGGAGTGTAGTAGAAGCGGATCTCTGTAATCTTACGATCTACACCATTATACTGCACTCCGCAATTAGGAATATCAATAGACTGCAATGGGTTTGGAATTCCAGTAAAAGTATTACTAGGTTCCCAATCGTGATTAACTTTAAAGCATCCATTCTCTCCACTTAAATATAATGTATCATTACTAAAGGAATGCAGATTTTTGTATGCAACACTTTTTACTGTTACATCACTGCCATTTACTTTTCCAGTTAAGGACACCGTGAAACTATTGACGTTACTGATTTCTCCGTCAAAAACAAGACCTATTCCTTTAATTGTATAATTTGCACAAAGTGAAGAAATAGAAACATTATTTACCGCACCATCGTTTACATCAAGCGATACATATTGTCCGTGTGCTGCATCATTTCCGCTGCCCATTAACCGTGTTACACCTGGGAGCTTTGCCATTGGCATCTGAGCAGGTGCCTTCTCCACCTCCGTCTGTACAACAGGTCTATCAGTTTTCGTTTCTGCCAGAGCCTTCTGCACTCTCCGCATAGAAAACATATTCTTCGGAAGGCTATGACTGCTCTGTGTTTGCTGCTGTGCCTGTACAGCAGGCGGCGTGTATGGCTCATCGCCGTCATATGCCTGCCGCCAGAGCTCTACATTCACTGACGTTACACTGCCGGGATCATTTGCAAGCCAGTTCTTCTTGACATTCAGCTCTCCGGTATCCAGAACATTCGTCATAGGATAGCTGCGGATCTCGATGTCTCCGGAAGTATCCACGATCTCATCGCCGTAATCGACCTCCCAGCCGGTGGGAACTTCCTCAATTACCCGATACTGCTTGGTTGCTGGCAGTTCAGTCCATTCAGCTTCCCAGCCGGATCCGCTGCTTTCTGTTACAGTCTGTGACTGCATCGTCACCCATTTCCGATTGATCGAATCATACATCTGCAGATTCATCGTAATGGAAGCGGGAGTCCGGATAGTTCCGGTATTGTCGGAGTAGCTCCAGGTTTTCTTCCCTTTGACTGTGATAGTTTCGCCTTCGATGAAGTTATCGACTGTCATTATCTTGTCGCTGCCCGGAAGCTGTCCTTCGTTTGCGTACTCTGGCGCATAATCTTCCACTGTGTAGCCTTTTCCATCAGTCTCCACAATGTAATAGCAATAGTTGTCATCAAGTCCCTTCAGCGAAACTGTCCATGCATTCGATACGCCAAGTGTGATGATCCCATCTTCACTCAGCCCTTCAACTGTAGTCATGCCGGTTACAAGGTTACCTGCATCCGTCAGACCATATTTCGCCATAATGTTCTCAGCTTCTTCATCTACGACCTGCGGATCTGCTTTCGCCTTACGGTAGAGTTTCACCTGAACATCTGTATTTTTAGAATTCGGGATCAGCGGACTGCCTTGCTGCATTTTATCACGCCATTGCTTCTTGACCACCAGAACGCCCGGCTGTTTATTAGTAACATCCAGATTTCGCTCTGCTTTGTAGGTAGAATTGCCGTCAAGCGTGTAAATTGCCACATAGTCGCCCTCCGTGGTCTCGGACTGCTGTTCGACCACAAAGTATTGCAGCTTGGAATTGTCAATACCGCCTCTGAACGGAAGATTCTTCCACGAATACTTCCAGGCATCTGTTTCCGTTCCGTCCAAAGTGACCGGATTCGTTACACCGGTGACCTCTGTAACACCGTTATAAATCTTGTTTTTGCTGATAAAGTGTTCGATAAATGCCTGATTGACTGTCTGCTTACCAGTGAACTGATACAGCGTGAACGTCACAGCATCGTCTGCATCATGTGCATCATTACCGTCCGCCCAGGTCTTTGAAACATTGATGTCCACGCTGGTCGGATTCGTATTTTTGTTAATGAGGTACATCACGCCGGTGTTCCCATTGAGAGCATACACATCGCTGACGATATAATCTTCGAGCTCTGTGACTTCTTCAACGCGGAATTTGATATAATCGATGCCCTCGCCGCTGATAAGATCCTGCGGCACTTCAATTTCCCAGTTTGGCGCTGTAAGCTTCTGACGATCCTCCGGAAGTGTGATCTTTACCTCTGTTCCGTCAGATGTGATGCCATAAAGATTAAAGTCGATAGAGGCAACCGGCGGATCCGCAACCGGATCACCGTTTCTGTCCTGCCACTGCTTTTTGACGAGAAGCTTTCTGGAATTCACGATCCTGATGACGCCGCTGCTGCTGATCGCATCATCTGCGTAGGACGGTTTGTACTCTGCGCTGTGACCGGATGCATCTTTCCAAACGCTGCCGTTTGCGTCAACGTATTTACCGCAGGTACTGCTATTGCTGTCATCGTCATACCGATACCAGCTGTCGCCGATCTTATATGCAACTTCCTTGACAAAATAGAAATACGGCTTTCCGGTCTCGATATTACCGTTGGGCAGATCGTGCCAGATCTCAGTCTGTTTCCACGCATTTTCCTTTTTCAGGATATATGCATTCATGCCATCATCGAAATCAGCCTTATCTCCTTCATCCAGCAGGTCTTTCTGATCCTCGACAGGTACTGCCTGACCGATATCCTTTGTATCAGAGCGCAGAAGCTGAACTGCGACCTTAACATCATTAACTGCTGAATTAGGATCCTGTTCCCATGTTTTCTCTGCACCAATGTCTATATTTCTCACGTTTTTTACGATCACGCTCGGGTCATTGCTGCTTCTCACCTGGATCTGATCAGCCGCAATACCTGCATTCGCTGCCAGAGCAGTCAGCTCTGCATCGGTCAGAGCAGTCGCACCGTCGCCGCTTTCATTATATATGAAATAGTACGTATTATCGGCATTTCCGGATACTGTATGATCGTTTGTCGGTGATTCGTATGGTGTTTTCGGGTACTCGAAATTCTCGTGATTATCCGGTGCCTTTACCTCAATGATCTTATACAGCACCGTCTTATCAAGCTCGATCTCATAATTGCCGCTCAGGACCATATTAGCCGCTTCTGACGGAATGCACCTGGCTGTCGTATCCCCTTCGGATACTTCATCCGTCTCAGTCAATCCTTCATCATACAGAGCCTCATGCAGGGTATCCGACAGATACGATGTAGAGCCGGCTGTGATGGTTTTATACCGGAATGCATTCGCATAGATCCACTCACCGCTGCCGTTGTTCGCATCCTTATCGAATTTTGCCAGTTTGAATTCCGCATTCAGATCATTGATCGACTGGTTTCCGATATCGACTTTTACGATCTCGAAATTCTGACCGACTCTCGTCGTGACCTCAGATTCCTGCACAGTAAAAGCAGTTTTGGTTGACTCGTCCGTTTTGTCTCCGCCCGAGGTATGTACTGTTGCCTCATTCTGAAGTGTCAGCGAAGAACCGCTCGCCAACGAAGAACCGTCTTCATTTTTGATGACGAAGTCGTACATGATCTCGTAATGACCGCCATCGGGGAGGGTAAACTTTGTCAAATAGTTCTTGCAGGGTATTGAAGTCCTCACAACTGCACTTTCAACCGTAGCCCTCTTCAAAGCAGCATCGCCATCGATCCGCTGATTAGAGAATCTCAGCAAGCCCAACTGTGTGTTAGGGGCAATAGTTTCCGTGAATCTGATCTTTACAATTACGTATCCGGAACTATCATATACCTCGCTCATTCCCTCTTCCCTGACAACTTCGATCCCGTCTGGGACTGCTTCTACAGGAAAGATCTGCGCTCCCGGAGTTCCGGGGATTTTGAGCTCTACTTCCAGACCGGCAGGGAGTTCAGATTCTGTCGATTTGATCATTGTTCCGTAATCTACGAAAAGATTAGCGTTTGAGAACTTATCGGAATAGTCCTGAACAGTTTCATAGTATCCATCTTCTACTGATGTTGAATATGAATACTGACTTGTATCAGTAACTCTTGTTCGTTTTCCGTCCGTATCATAGTAGAACACGCCAACATTAGTAATGGTCGGAACTGCTGTAACATCCCTTCCTATCTGCTTTGCTCCGCCTTCGGGAGTATAATCAAGGATACGGAAGATATCTGTTACACTGACGGTATTACCGCTTGAAAGATACTTGCTGTCGCTGTTGATATCTAATGTGTAGTGTGCAATGCCATCTGACATTCTTGCGCTGCCATTAGTGATGCCGTCAGCAGTGTTATTGATCTTATCAATATAACCTACATCATTTCCACCTGTTACCTGTAAGTCAACAGGAGTCGAGGACGTTTCATTTCCTTCCTGTATGCGGTTTGTAAGTACATATTTACCGGTAGATTCAATTGCAGCATCAACGATCGATTTTGGTGTTGCAGTAAAATAGGTAAACCTTGCAACGCTTTTACCTGCATCGAATCTGGCAGTCGTATTGTTGTTCTGGAAAGCGAATTTCACTTTATAATTCTGCTGTGCACTTTCTTCAGTTATTTCGCCGTTCGATAATCTCTCAAGAACTTGCGGCGAAAGCACGATCGGAATATAAATGTAGTTACTGGTATCATAGGTCATTACACAATACTCTGCATAGTCGTTGTAGAAAACAGAACCGTCCGTCAGAGTATCCGTAAATGAATACTCGCGCTGAGAGAAAGTGTCGTCACGATTCTGGTTCATCAGCAGATCAACACGCCACTTGAACAGATAGCATTCAACCATTTCACCGTTGATCTCAACATTCTTCACAGGTACTTTTGAAAGATCTTCGATAGGCAGCGTATTGTTCGCAAGCGAATCATCGTTTGTTGACACAAAACTCGGAACGTTGTATGGACCATTGGAGTTTAGCGTAGCCTTCTCCGTATTCGCCGCCTTCTTGGTGTAAGGCGGGATCTCCGTATTGGTAATAGTCACCGTGGAATTGGAATGCACCGTTTCGGGGCTGTAGCTTGCAGAATAGCCGCTCACATCGCCCTCCACGAGCTTATAGATCACGTCGCGTTCCACGCCGCCGACCACTTTCTTAGTCGGCAGACCGCTCCATCTGTCGGTCAGGTCATTATTTCCGTCGACTGTCAGCGTTTTCACAGGTGTGATGCTGCTGTCGATCGTATCAGCGGAAGCCCATGAAGCACCGCCGTTTGTTGAAGCCATCAGTGTTATATTGATCTCAGCAGGCTTCGGCGTACCCTGAGTAGATACCCAGTGCTTCAGCACATCGACCGTGATCTTCTTCGGTGTATTCGTCACAACAGAATCACCGGTAGCATTGATCCCCGCCGCATCGGGTCTTGTGTAGAAGTCTTCATTATCTGCGATAGCAACTTCAGTATTATCGGTCTTTATTGCTTTGACTTCTTCGGCACGATAGTAGAATTTCTGACCCTGATCGGTTTCTCTCGGAAGTTCGGTCCAAGCATCATCAATACGCCAGTTATTCGCTGCCGAAACGGTTTTATGAGGTACCGGCACATCCTGCCACTGTCCGTCATCACCGATCTTCATCATCAGCTTCATTTCGATCGCGGAATAGTTTACAGCATTGGTCCCGTTTTCCCAAACCTTACTGATCGAAACATTCATCTTGTTCCATGTATTCTTTACGGTAATTGTCTGGTTCTGGTTTACGACCTCACCGACTATGACCTCTGTTTTGAATTCCGAAGAACGATCAACTGTATAATCGTCGCGTCCACTGGGTTCTGGTATGCCAGGATCGGGGTCTTTTACTGCGATCTCTTTCAGACCATAGTAATATTTTTCCCCGTTCTGGTCGTGGGTCAGCATCCATGTCCAGTAGATAGTATCGGACTCACCGGATGCGCTCTTAAATGCGTACTTATCAGAGAATTCGTAAGTAGCCGTGTACTTTTCCTCATCCGACAATGTGTTATACTGAGTTTCATTCCAGTGATACAGCCTGTAACCGACCATATCTGCACGGTAATCCGCAGGAGCACCTTCCCAGACCTTATCAACTCTGATCGTTATCATATTTGACTTGTTGATTATGACCTGGTTCCGGCTATTCTGGTCTCCGGTACTATTGATCACACCGGGTTCCGTGTTGCCTGCATAGCCGTAATATGTATCATAGCCTGTGTCAAGATTTCCCGACTCTTTGCCCGGATCACTTCCGCCGCGCTGGCGCTCATACATTTCCGCTTCCCGGACTCTGTAACGGATCCCGTCCCCGGCGTCCAGCTCCTTCCATGTATAGGTCTGCCCAGCCTGAACCTCATCTGCGCTTCCTTCCGGCTTAAAGTTGCCTGAACCATCGTTGACGAGCTTCACACGATCAACTTCCACCCAATCGCCCGAGTTTACGCTCTTTTCAAGAACCATAACGATATTCGGACGATAGAATTCGTTGCCGCGGTCATCCTGCCACTGCTTTGAAACTGTAATGTTTGTCTTCTTCCATGTGTTGGTGATGTCCATCTGCTGAGAGCCCTGCGAAGCATCTATCACATCTCCCCAGGAATTATGGAGGGAATAAGACACATCAAATTCCTGCTGCTTTTCCGTTTCCTGAACTTCTACGACCTTATAGTAATAAGTATTCCCGTTTGGATCCTTCTTCGGAAGGTCTGCCCATTTCAGGTGAGTCTGACTATCATTATAGTTTTCTTTTTGCAGCTCGATCGTACTGTTCTCAACATCCACCCAGGAATCAGCGTCATTCCGATTCGTGGTCCGCATCAGCTTGACTTTGATGCTTTCCGGCTTATCTGCTTCCGAATCCACACGATCCCAGAACTTTTTCGCCGTGATCGTCAGATTATCATAGATGTTTGTAATTGTGGTGTTGCTGTTTTGCTGCATTGTGTATCCGGCGGTAGGGGTCTTTTCTGTTACCCTGTACTCTAACAGGTTTCCGCCGGGATCCTTTACAGGAAGATTCGACCAGAGCGCCTTCCAATCAGAAGCCGCTGCCGCACTTTTCGGGTTTACAACGCCTTCAAGAGACACATCTGCCCATACATCGGAGCTGTTTGCTTTTCGCTGCTGCAATGTGAGCGAAACGACAGGTCTCTGACCTTCATGCCCTTCGTCATCGCGCCAGTACTTCACACCCTCTACATTTGTGCCTTCCCAGGTGTTTGTGATACCGAATGTGGGATTATCAGCACCCTTTTCGCCGTTTGTCACATTGCCGCTTGTGATGCTCTGCTGATAAAGGTTTGTCACACCAGCCGGAACGGAAACACTTTCATCGACCTTATAGTACAGAGCTGTTCTCGTGGTGCCGTTCACATCATATGCAGGAAGATCAGTAAACGACCGACCGCCTGACTCGTTTCCGTTGACTGTGATCGTGTCAGATGCGCCGGAACTGTAATCGCTGAACCGCTGCCACGTTCCGTTTTCGCCGACCTTACAGTAGAGCGTGAAAGTCGCAGTGGTGTTTCCCTTATTCAGGTCATTGCTGTTGTTCCATATCTTATTGATATGAACAGTTGACTGACCAACCAATGAAGGGATCCCAATGGATACAGTTGTTTCATCATCCTTTTCGACCTTATAGGTGTTCGATACCGATCCGCCATGCGTTGCATCTCTGCCGGCGATCTCACCCAGCGGAACGCGATATGTAACTTTCAGATAATCCATAACAGGGGACGAAGCGATCGTTCGCGTTTTGCCGGATCCGTTAAAAATATTGTCTGCGCTGACTGTCAGATTCTGACCGTCATTCTTCGCCTCAACGGACTTCCAGACAAGTCCTGCCATATCAAAAGCGGAATCATAAACGGAGTAATCGTTTATTGTCTCATATGTTCCGTCTACCGCTTTGATTTCTATTGTCCAGTCTACGTATTCGGTGATCTGATGAGTCACCGGGTCTTCAACAGAAACGTACTTACCGGATTTGCTTGACTGGTGCTGTGCATTTCTCTGATAGTTCACTGTCGGTGTACTGGGGGGACTGTTACCAATAGAAATGCTGTTGGAGACCTCAGCATCCTCGCTGACTTCTGTCCGGTACACAAGTGTGACATTATCCTCAGTCACAGTATTCTTGAATGTCCAGCTTGTTCCGCTGGTACTTGTGAACAGGTCGCTCAGCTCCAAAGACTCATGCTGTTCGTTTTCCGCGCTCACAAAAGTGATATTACTCAGTTTGCTGTCAAGAGTATCATTTAACGTACTTCCAGCAAGTGAGAGTCCGTAATTGCGGCTGACATTCACTGTCCAGTAGATATAATCCTTGCCCGCTTCTTCTCCGCTGCGGCTGCCCTTGTAGAGATAGTCAGGAGTACCGCTCTTGGAAACCTTCGGTTCAGAATCCGGATGGATCGTTTCCTCAACTGTTTTCTGAACTTCGTCATTCAGCTTTACACTATTTGATATTGTGAAATCTGATGTATGCTCAGCAAGCTGCTCAGGAGTCACCCGGGTCTTATAGGTGATCGTGAAATTCTTGATATGATTGATGTCATTTTCAAATCTGATCTGACCATCATCTGTAAAATATACGACTCCATCAGGATCAGCAGTAATGTCGTATGCATCCGCAAGCATATCATCTGAGATCACATATTTATTGGTCTCATAGAGATCGCTGACTGAGATCGTCCACGTCAGGATAGGACAATTGGTATTCGCTTCCTTGCTTTGTACAACAGTCTTGTCTACTTTAGGCTCACGCTCATCAAAGTTCACTTTAATGCCCGCATTGCCAACGCTGACGTCTTTATCGCCATTTTGCGCAGCATCACGGGATATCTTTCCGTTGAACTTGAGTGAACCTGTGACGATACCGTTGCTTGATTTTACATAGTTGATGTAGTCCTGATTGAACTGAAGAACTACATAACCATAGCTGCCGTCGCCTGTCGGGTAAACAGTGTATGTACCGGAGTTCGGTGATATGCCCGGATTGTTCTGGCGCCAGTTCGTCCAGCCGGTCGAGCTATCCATTGCTTCGCCCGTATTGCTGCCCGTTGTCAGGATCTCCAGTTCTTCTTTGGAGATAGGCAGATAAATGTAAGGCTTACTGCTGTCGATCTTGTCATGCGTTCTGTCGTTGATAACAAAATTGACAATCATCGAGAACGTAACAGAATCTGAGCCTGCATTTCCCGTGATCGTTGCACCACTTGCAGTTCCGCCGGAAACTTCGTTTATAGACACGCCGGTAATATCATTTTCGATCGAATACGCACCCGCAGGCACGTCAGAATCTGTTGCCGCAAATCCGAGCTCCATCAGATCCAGCGGAACGAAGAAAGCGCACAGCAGGCTCAAAGCTACTGTGATCGCCGCTATTCTGTGATACCACTTCCGCTCGGTCAATTTTTCGCTGATTCTGCTGCTTATCGTATTCATTTTCATCTGTCTGCACTCTCCTTTCCGGATCAGTTTTGGACATCTCCCTCACATAGATCCGATGCTGTCGAACGGTAATACTCTGAAAAAGACCACACCGATGATATTCTCCTCCGCAATGCAGCCGATGGTAGTTGATCGGCTGTCAATGCTGATCGGGCGGTTGTCGCCGCACAGAAAATAGCGCGACTCCTGTACCTGTACAGGAAACTCCTGATCTGCCTCACCAAAAGCAAGTGCGCTGACATAAGGCTCGTCAAGCATCTCGCCGTTGACGTATACTGTACCGTCCTCCGCGATGTCGATCACATCGCCCGGAAGTCCGATCACTCGCTTTATCAGGACCTTATTATTATAATAGAAGGCAACGATGTCGCCTCGCTCAATATCAGCCAACTTGTTGCATAGCAGCACTTCATCATTCTTCAATGTGGGGTTCATGCTCGTTCCCGTCACTCGCAGCACCGGCAGGATCATCGTTGAGATGATGACCGCTATCGCCGCAACAACGATCAGGGAACTGACCGTGCTCCACAATGACTTTATGAAGTTATGACGATACCGCAGCCGTTTCAGCTCGCTTTCAAATTGAGCTGTAGTCGGGGTATCTATAGCTTTAGGTGCTCCCGCTTTTTCTTCTGATACTGTTTTCTTCTCTTCTTCCATCTCAAACTCTCAATATTGTTATTTGTGGATCCCCACAGCTTTATTTTTTCTCGGATCCTGAGGACACTGTTTCGGCTGTCGCCGCCGGTTCGCTCCCGGCTCTCTCCCCGACCAGCCTATCAACGATCGCATCCAGCCTTGCTTTCAGCTTTGCATTTTCTTCTCTCAGGGAGTCGTTTTCCTGACTCAGCATATACAGGATCTCTATCAGCTGCACCTTAGACAAGTGCCTTACTTCTTTATCGTTCATAGTCTCTAACGCCCTCCAATGTGTGCGTTGAAATGTACGGACCACCGGCACACTGTTTTGCATCAAAGCCGCTGTTTCGGCGGATAATACCCGGACTTTCCCGTCCGTCATCTCGGTTTTCTCCGCATAAAATGCAAACGTGTTATCTTGCTTATACCACAGTCCAGCGTTATAAATAAAAAGCGGACGTAGATCATGCCGAATATCAGCGACAGTTGAATTGAAGCATAATTATACAGTCCGTATTAACAAACTTATTACGCAATTGCACAAATCGTATGTACACGATCTGCAAATGTGGTTTATTTTTTCGCAATGTCCGGATTTCACAAAGGATACCCTTCTGAAATCTT
>Ga0255060_10000049_pt1 | contig 18178 bp, 14 predicted proteins | sample 172RNAGHGlowgp2_FD_183094 | JGI IMG/M metagenome (GOLD analysis project Ga0255060, IMG submission 183094) | Metatranscriptome of sheep rumen microbial communities from Palmerston North, Manawatu-Wanganui, New Zealand - 1728 RNA GHGlow gp2... | ecosystem: Host-associated > Mammals > Digestive... | reverse complement strand
TCGAATCAACGTATACTTATATGTACAATATCACTGATAGTGTTAAATTATTTATGTGTATCAATGTTTCATCCAAGTAGCGGTACATTTTCCGTACTGCTTAGAACAATAAGATTTGTTTTTTATTTGGTTTTCAGTGTATTATTATTAGATGATACCACTTTTGACTTAAAAATCGCGCTTAAAGCATATGAGATAGTCGCTGTGTTTGCTGCGATATATTTGATAATACAATTTGTATTATTATTTGGTTTTAATTACTACCTTAAAGGATATATTCCTTTTTTGACAGTTTCAAGACCAGAGTTAGTCAAGTTTTCTGAACACATATCTGCAGTATCATATGCAAGACCCAGGTCAATATTTGCCGAGCCTTCGCAAGTTGGTTTATACACTGCCGGATATTTAGGCGTTTCGTTTTTTTATGGAATTAAAGAAAAGTATTTCTGGGAAAAAATTGTAATAATAGTAGCAATGCTTTTATCCGCATCGACAACAGCGGTTATCGCTGCCGTCTTATTAATTATATCGTATATCATTAATAAAAAGAAAACAAAGACGTTTTATCTTGTTTTTGTGGCTATTTTTCTTTTTTTACTTTTTTTTGGTGCTATTTTATTTGGAGAAAGACTGGCGCTTTTTTTCGCTAGATTGCCTTCATCACTTGATAATCGTTTGGCTGGTTTTTATGAATATAAGGAACGAATGAGCAATGAAAAAATGATTGTCCTATTTACTGGTATAGGAATGAATACTGAAGACATGAGTGTTTGGTATTCTGGCTATATAAAGATATTATTGTATTTCGGAGGACTTGGCTTTGCTTATTTTCATATTATTGTAGTTAGGGTGTATCACTCAATGTCAAAAAAACAAAGACAATATTTTATATTGTTTATAATTTTATCTCTATTTAGTGAAATGCTCGTTAGTAATTGGCTTATTCTTTTTTTACCTTTTGTATTAAGAGATTTAGGTAAGTATATTTCAAGTAGTGATAACTGTAAAAATATTGATGTTGAATAGCTATATTGAGATAAAACAACTATAATTTTCTTTGATAATATTTGCAGATAGAATAATTTTCACAGATGTCTATTAATTATGAGACAGTGTTTAGAAAAGAAAGGTTACTAGTATGAAGAGATTATTTGATTTTATAACTTTGGTTTTTATGGATTTTTTTCTTTGGATTTTATCTTTTGTGATAAAAAGGAATGATAAATATATAGCGATTGGTTCATGGAATGGTGAAAGATATGCTGATAATTCTCGATATCTTGCAGAATATATATCCAGAAACTTAGAAGAATATACTATTTTTTGGGTAGGAGATAATAAAATTAGAGAAGAAGTGTGTAAATCGCTTCGTAATGTAGTATTTTTAGATAAGAAAAATTTTATAACAAATGTTAAATTATTAAAATGCAAATATATGTTTTTTTCTCAGATGCATACAGCTGATATTTCCAGATTTTTTGTGTATAGAAAAGCAATAATGTGTTATTTACATCATGGAATGCCAATAAAAAAATGGGGACAAGATGGATTGAATCAAGGAATTAAAACGGGCAATGTAATAAAGAAAATATGGTATTCTCTTAATGGTGCATATAAGGAGTATGACTTTTTTGTAACATCTTCTCCGTTACATGATAAAACAAATTTATCTGCCTTATCTTTGCATGGTTGTAGCTCTTCAAAAAACATTCATTCAGGTACACCAAGGAATGACATTTACTTTAATGTTATGGACAAGTCTATTATGCAATTAAAAAAAGTATATTCGCAATTATTGCACTTTAATTGCAAATCAAGAGTTATGATATATTTGCCAACATATCGCCGAGTTTCCAATGAAGTTTTTTCTTTTACATCGCTTTCAGAAGAAGATAATGAAAAATTACAGGAAATTCTGAATAAATATGATGCAATAATAATAGAAAAAAGTCATGTGGCTGAAAAACATAAATCATCAATAAGTAAATTAGAAAGAGTTATTGTTGCAGATAGTAAACTGAATGTACAAGAAATGATGCTATTTTCAGATTATTTGATTAGTGACTATTCTGGTGCATTTTTAGATTATCTTTTACTTGATAGACCAATTATTCATTATGCTTATGATTATGAGTATTATAAAAACGTAGATTCTGGTTTATATTATGATATATCTGATTTTTATGCAGGACCAATTGCAAATAACTTTGATGAGTTATTAATTGAAATAGAAAAAGCTTTTAATGGTGAAGATCATATGAAAGAAAGAAGGAATTATGTAAGAAAAAAATACATGACCTATGAAATAGGAAAAGCATCTGAGCAAATCGTAAAAAGGGTAATGAATATTTGAGGTGATATAATGAAAGCATTAATTCTTAATTCTGGTTTAGGAAGCCGCATGGGAGTTCTTACTAGCGAACATCCAAAATGTATGACCGAGGTTTCGTCAAAAGAAACTATACTCAGCCGTCAACTCATGATGATTGCTGATGCAGGCATCACTGAAGTTGTAATGACTACAGGAGCATTTGACAGTGTTCTTATCAACTACTGTAATAGCCTTGAACTGCCTCTTCATATAACATTTGTGAAGAATCTGGTTTACGACAAGACAAATTACATATACTCAATTTACTGTGCCAGAGAGCATCTTAAGGATGAAGATATCGTTTTGATGCATGGCGATCTGGTATTTGAAAATACGGTATTTGATGAACTGCTTGCATCTGAGACAAGCTGTATGACAGTAAGTTCAACACTTGATCTTCCTGAAAAGGACTTTAAAGCTGTTATAGCAGACGGTAAAGTTCAGAAGGTTGGAATTGAATTCTTTAATAATGCTATGGCAGCTCAGCCTTTGTATAAGCTTTTAAAGGACGATTGGAACAAATGGCTCGATGCTATTATTGTATACTGTGAGTCGGGAGATGAGGCGAAGAGAAAGTGTTATGCTGAAAATGCATTGAATGAGATTACAGAAAAGAATATAGCACTTCTTGATTATACTGACAGACTTTGTGCTGAAATAGATAATCCCGAAGACCTTGCGATTGTTTCTTCAAAACTGAAAGAGATAGAGAATCGTACAGTATATATGAGCTTCTCTGCTGATATGATACACAGTGGTCATATTGCCATAATTAAAAAAGCTAAACGCCTCGGAAAGCTTATTATAGGCGTACTCTCAGATGAAGCAGTGTGCAGCTATAAACGTTTTCCGCTCCTTCCTTTTGCGGAGCGTAAGGCAATGTTTGAGAATGTTGCAGGTGTTTGGAAGGTTGTAGAGCAGAAAGAGCTTAGCTATAAGGCAAATCTTGAAAAATATCGTCCGGATTTTGTTGTTCATGGTGATGACTGGAGAACAGGTTTTCAGAAAGTCATTCGTGATGAGGTAACATCTGTTCTTGCTTCTTATGGTGGACAGCTTGTAGAGTTCCCTTATTCTAATGACGAGAAGTATAAGGAACTTGAGAACCGTGCTCGTGCAGATATGTCAATGCCTGATATTCGCCGTGCAAGACTCAAAAAGGCTATTGCAATGAAAGGCACCATTTCAGCAATTGAAGCTCACAGTGGTCTGACAGGTCTTATTGCTGAGAATACTGTTGTGTATCAGGATGGCGGTGCAAGACAGTTTGATGCTATGTGGATTAGTTCACTCTGTGATTCTACTGCTAAAGGTAAGCCTGATATAGAGCTTGTTGATATGACTTCAAGATTCCGTACGATTGATGATATTATGGAAGTTACAACAAAGCCTATAATCTTCGATGGCGATACAGGCGGACTTACTGAGCATTTTGTGTATACAGTACGTACACTTGAGCGTATGGGCGTATCCATGGTAATTATTGAGGATAAGACAGGGCTTAAGAAGAATTCGTTGTTTGGTACAGAGGTTAAGCAGACACAGGCTGCTATACCGGATTTCTGTGAGAAGATTAAGGCAGGAAAAAAAGCTCAGAAAACAAAAGATTTCATGATCTGTGCAAGAATTGAGAGCCTTATTCTTGAACAGGGTATGGATGATGCACTGGAACGTGCTTTTGCATTTGCTGATGCAGGGGCAGACGCAATAATGATCCATTCACGTAAAAAGGATCCTGCTGAAATATTTGAGTTTGTCGAGAAATTCCGTGCAAAGGATTCAACTACACCTATTGTTGTTGTTCCAACATCATTCAATATGGTTACTGAGGAAGAGTTCAAGGAACGTGGAGTAAATGTTGTTATATATGCAAATCAGCTGACAAGAACAGGTTTCCCTGCAATGCAGAATGCCGCAAAAATGATACTTGAGCATCACAGAGCTAAGGAATGCGACGATATCTGTATGCCGTTCAAAGAAATAATCCGTCTGATTCCGGAGGATGTTTGATATGCAGAATATTATAACAGCAACTGCTGACTACATCGAGTTAGATAAGTACTTTGATGAAAACTGTGTAAGAAGTATTCTTCTTGTATGTGATGGGGCATTTGATTTCCTAAGAATTAAAGATTATTTTGAAACACTGGAATCACGTAATGGGATAAGAGTTGTAAAATTTACCGATTTTCAACCTAATCCTCTGTATGAATCCGTTGTAAAGGGTGTAGAAGTATTTCATAAAGAGAAATGTGATCTTATCGCCGCCGTTGGCGGCGGTAGTGCAATGGACGTTGCAAAATGCATAAAGCTGTATTCAAATATGGACAGCAGTGAAAACTATCTTAAACAGACTATCGTTCCAAATGATGTTCCGTTATTTGCAGTTCCGACAACTGCAGGAACCGGCAGTGAAGCCACACGCTATGCTGTTATATACTATAATGGAGAAAAACAGTCTGTAGCTGATTACAGCTGTATTCCATCAACAGTTCTGTTTGATGCAAGTGCGTTAAAAACACTTCCGATGTATCAGAAGAAGTCGACTATGATGGATGCACTTTGTCATGCAGTCGAATCCTTTTGGTCAGTTAATTCAAATGAAGAAAGCATGGGATATTCCCGTGAGGCTATACGCATGATAACCGAAAACATGGATAGTTATCTCGCAAATGAAGATTCAGGAAATGCCAATATGCTAAAAGCTGCTAATTTGGCAGGAAAAGCAATCAACATAACACAGACAACAGCAGGACATGCTATGTGCTATAAGCTGACCAGTCTTTACGGACTTGCTCACGGACACGCAGCAGCTGTCTGCGATAAGGTACTTATACCATATATGCTTGAACATCTCGATGATTGTATCGATTCAAGAGGATCGGCTCATCTTGAACATATATTTGCAGAGATCGCAGCTGCTTTTGGATGTGATACTGAGCATTTAGGAGAGCGATTTGCAGTGATTGTCGATTCACTTGAACTGATCGCACCGATAATGAAGTCATTAGATGATATTGATGTCCTAAAAACATCAGTGAATCCTGTAAGGCTTAAAAATCATCCAATCTCTTTATCGATAAATGCAATCGAGTTATTATATCGTATGATTATGGGAGCAGATTAATAAATGATAAAGAGCATAAACAAAGTCAAAGGATTACCTCAAGGAGTAAAAGCATCAATAGCTTTCTTTTTTGCTAATATTATTACTAAGGGTATAGCCTACATTACTACTCCTTTATATACAAGACTTTTAACTACGGAGCAGTATGGACAAACATCAGTCTTTCTTACATGGCTTCAGGTATTTGGTATAGTAGCTATGTTTTGTTTATCATATGGGGTCTTTAATAATGGTATGATCGATTATCCTGATAAGCGGGACGAGTATTCGCTTTCTATGCTTGCTTTATCAAATATAATTACTGTATGTTTTTCGGGAATAGTTCTCTGTATTTATCCGTTAATAAGTCGATATCTTAAGATGTCATTTCCTTTATTGGTTTTGATGTGTATTATTTTTCTATTTCAACCGGCATACAATTTCTGGGCTGCAAAACAGCGTTATGAACTTAAGTATAAATTCACAGTACTATGGTCTTTGATTTCAGCTTTTGTTTCACCATTGATTGCTATTCTATGTATTATATTATTTCCTGATCATAGACTGTATGCACGTATATTTGGTGCTGAGGTTGCACTTTTAGTTATTTATATAGGATTCTATATTTATCTTATTTTAAAAGCAAAAGGTAAGATTACTACAAAATATTGGAAAGCAGCTTTGTTGTTTAATCTTCCACTGATTCCTCATTACCTTTCAACTTATCTTCTTGGAAGTGCTGATAAGATTATGATTTCAAATATCATTGATGATTCAGCAACGGCATTTTACAGCGTTGCTTATTCAGTGGCTTCTGTTGCATTAATAATTTGGACTGCGGCAAATTCGTCTTTGATTCCTTATACGTATGAAAAATGCAAAGTTAAAGACTATAAATCCATTTCTAAAGTTACTATTCCAATCTTGTTGTTCTTTGGTGCCGCTTGTGTGTTTATTATATTACTTGCGCCGGAAGTTGTAGCTATAATGGCTTCAAAGGACTACAAGGAGGCAATTTATGTAATTCCGCCTATTGTTGGTGGAGTATTCTTCCAAGTGCATTATTTTATATATGCAAATGTTTTATATTACTATAAGAAGCCAAAGTTTGTAATGATAGGAAGCGTTGTTGCTACATTGCTTAATATTGTATTGAACTATATATTCATCAGTGAATTTGGATACATAGCTGCAGGATATACAACAATATTCTGTTATTTTGTTCAGGCACTGATAGATTACTTTGCTATGAAACATGTAGTTGGTGAGAGTATTTATAATATGAAGATAATCGTAGGAATGTCTGTATTATTGACTGTAATATCAATATTCAGTAATTTAACATATGATTATGTTTTAATACGATATACCGCCGTTGTAATACTATTGATTGTAGGATTAGTAAATATTAAACGAATTATTTCTATATTTAAAGGCCTAAAGAAAGGATAAATTTATGAAAGTTGAAAGCTTAGTAAAAATAATAGGTGCAGATTTTTATACAGGTGTACCTGACAGTCAACTTAAAGCACTCTGCAATTACCTTATAGATACATACGGTATTGATCAGAAACATCATATCATAGCCGCAAATGAGGGTAATTGCACAGCCCTTGCTGCAGGATACCATCTTGCAACAGGTAAAGTGCCTGCAGTATATATGCAGAATTCCGGTGAAGGCAACATTATTAATCCTGTTGCATCTCTTCTTAACGACAAGGTTTACGCGATCCCTATGATATTCATTGTTGGCTGGAGAGGTGAACCGGGAGTTCATGACGAGCCGCAGCATATTTATCAGGGGGAGGTAACAATAAAGCTTCTTGATGATATGGATATAAAGTCTTTCATCATCAGCAAGGATACTACCGAGGAAGAACTTAAAGCCGTTATGTCAGATTTTCGTAAGGTGCTTGCAGACGGTAAGCAAGTTGCATTTGTTGTACGCAAGGGTGCACTTACAAACGCTCCTGAAGTTGAGTATAAGAACGACAATAAGATGATTCGTGAGGAGATAATCCGGCACATTGTCAAGGCTACCGGTGAAGATCCGATAGTATCAACCACAGGTAAGCCAAGCCGTGAGTTATTTGAGACAAGAGTAGCAAACGGTCAGAGCCATAAGTATGATTTCCTTACAGTTGGCTCAATGGGACATACCTCTTCAATCGCTCTTGGTATTGCTATAAACAAGCCAGAACAGAGAATATGGTGTGTTGACGGCGACGGTGCTGTTCTTATGCATATGGGCAGTATGGCTGTGCTTGGTGCAAACATGCCTAAGAATGTAGTTCATGTAGTTATCAATAATGGTGCACATGAGACTGTTGGCGGTATGCCTACAGTTGCTGCGCAGATTGATCTTGTAGGAATAGCAAAATCATGCGGATATCCTAATGCAGTTTGCGTTGATAACTTTGATGATCTTGATAAGGCACTTGAGGATGCAAAGTGCAGAAATGAACTTTCATTTATTGAAGTAAAGTGTTCTATAGGTGCAAGAGATGATCTCGGAAGGCCAACAACTACTGCTCTTGAGAATAAGCAAAACTTTATGAATTACTTGGAGGAATTATAATGTCATTATTCAAAGATGCGACCCTTATGATTACTGGTGGAACAGGCAGTTTCGGCAATGCTGTTCTCAACCGCTTTCTGAAAACAGATATCGGCGAAATAAGGATTTTCAGCCGTGATGAAAAGAAACAGGATGATATGCGCCATCACTTCCAGGCAACAATGCCTGAAGTAGCTGATAAGATCAAATTCTATATAGGCGATGTTAGATCACTTGAATCTGTAAGAGGAGCAATGGTGGGTGTGGATTATATTTTCCATGCAGCAGCTCTGAAGCAGGTGCCTTCATGTGAGTTCTTTCCTATGGAAGCCGTAAGAACTAATGTTATCGGCACAGACAATGTTCTGACAGCAGCTATTGAAGCAGGCGTTAAGAGCGTGATCTGTCTATCAACAGATAAGGCAGCTTATCCGATAAATGCAATGGGCATTTCCAAGGCACTTGAGGAGAAGGTGGCTATCGCAAAGTCCAGAACATCCGGCAAGACTAAGATATGCTGTACTCGCTATGGTAATGTTATGTGCAGCCGTGGTTCTGTAATTCCGCTTTGGATAGATCAGATTCAGAATGGACAGCCTATTACACTGACCGAGCCTTCAATGACTCGATTTATTATGTCTCTTGAAGAAGCTGTTGACCTCGTTCTCTTTGCGTTTGAAAACGGTGAGAACGGTGATCTTCTTATCCAGAAAGCACCTGCCTGCACTATTCAGACACAGGCTGAGGCTGTATGTGAGCTTTTCGGCGGAAAGAAAGAAGATATTAAAGTTATTGGTATCCGTCATGGCGAAAAAATGTACGAAACACTTCTTACAAATGAAGAATGTGCCAAGGCTATAGACATGGGAGATTTTTATCGTGTGCCTGCTGATAATCGTGGACTTAACTACGATAAGTATTTCAAGGAAGGTGATGAACAGCGCAACGTCTTAACCGAGTTTGATTCTAATAATACAAGATTGCTTACTGTTGAGGAGACTAAGGCAAAGATTGCTTCACTTACCTATATTCAGGAAAGACTTGAAGAAATGAGGAATAAGTAAGATGGCTACATGGAAAGAAAACGGAAAAATCAAACTGATGATCATCGTAGGTACTCGCCCGGAGATCATCCGTCTTGCTGCGGTAATCAAGAAGTGCCGCAAGTACTTTGATACCATCCTCGTTCATACAGGTCAGAACTATGACTACAACCTGAATGGTGTGTTCTTCAAGGATCTCGGACTTGCTGATCCTGAGCTTTATCTGGATGCAGTCGGCAACGATCTTGGCGAGACTATGGGCAATATCATTGCTGCTTCATACAAGGCTATGGCAGAGCTCAAGCCTGATGCTGTTCTTGTTCTCGGTGATACAAACTCCTGCCTGTCTGTTATTGGTGCAAAGCGTCTGCACATTCCGATATTCCATATGGAAGCAGGTAACCGCTGCAAGGATGAATGCCTGCCTGAGGAGACTAACCGCCGTATTGTTGACATCATTTCCGATGTAAACCTTGCTTATTCTGAGCACGCAAGAAGATATCTTGCTGATTGTGGACTTCCTAAGGAACGTACCTATGTGACCGGTTCTCCTATGGCTGAAGTGCTTAGTGAGAATCTGGACGCTATAAAAGCATCTGATGTTCATACAAGATTAGGTTTAGAGAATGGCAAATATATCCTTCTCTCTGCCCATCGTGAGGAAAACATCGATACAGAGAAGAACTTCACAAGCTTATTTAATGCTATCAATCAGATGGCTGAGAAGTATGATATGCCTATTCTTTATAGCTGTCACCCACGTTCCAAAAAGCGCCTTGAAGCTTCTGGTTTCAAGCTTGACAGCCGTGTTATCCAGCATGAACCACTCGGATTCCATGACTATAACTGCCTTCAGATGAATGCCTTTGCTGTTGTTTCTGACAGCGGTACTCTTCCGGAGGAAAGCAGCTTCTTTACGTCCATCGGACATCCTATTCCTGCAATCTGTATAAGAACTTCAACTGAGCGCCCTGAGGCGCTCGACAAGGCTTGCTTTATTCTTTCAGGTATTGATACCAAGGGACTGCTGCAGGCTGTGGATACAGCTATTGAGATGGTCAAGGAAGAGAAGAACGGAGGGGCTATCCCTGTTCCGGATTATACTGATATCAATGTTTCCGATAAGGTAGTAAAGATTATTCAGTCCTATGTAGGCGTTGTCAATAAGATGGTTTGGAGAAAAGACGTATGAATATACTTGTAACCGGAGCAAAGGGCTTCGCAGGAAGAAATCTGGTTGAGAATCTGAAAAACATCCGTGACGGAAAAAATAAGACCAGACCCAATATAACAATTGAAGAAATATATGAGTATGACATAGATTCTACACCCGAGCAGCTCGACGAGTATTGCTCTAAGGCAGACTTTGTGTTCAATCTGGCAGGTGTGAATCGTCCTACTGATCCTGCTGATTTCAAGAAGGGCAACCGTGATTTTGCAGAGAGTCTTTTGGAGACACTCAAAAGGCATAACAGTAAGGCACCTGTTATGGTGTCATCTTCCATTCAGGCTACGCTTGCTGGACGTTTCGGTACTTCTGAGTATGGTCTAAGCAAGAAAGCAGGTGAAGAATTGTTCTTTGCCTATGGTCAGGAGACAGGCAACAGAGTTATGGTTTACCGTTTCCCGAATCTTGTAGGTAAGTGGGTAAGACCTAACTACAACAGTGCTGTCGGCACTTTCTGCAATAACATTGCTAATGATCTGCCCATCACGGTTAACGATCCGAGTGTAGAGCTTGAGATGCTTTTCATTGATGATCTGGTTGAGGAGATGTTTGATGCTATCGAAGGAAAGGAGCATCACTGTGAGTTTGAAGGTGTGAATGCTGTGATGCAGGATAACGGCAGATACTGCTATGCACCTGTAACACACAAGGCTACACTTGGACGTATCGTTGAACTTCTCAATATCTTTCATGATCAGCCTAAGACTCTGGTTATGCCTGAGATCCCGAATGGCAGCTTTGAGAAGAAGCTGTACTCAATGTATCTGTCGTATCTTCCGAAGGAGAAGACTATCTTTGATCTTGATATGAAGTGTGATGACAGAGGTTCATTCACGGAGCTTCTGAAAACTGCAAACTGCGGCCAGTTCTCGGTAAATATCAGCAAGCCCGGTATCACTAAGGGACAGCACTGGCATAACAGCAAGTGGGAGTTCTTTATTGTAGTTGCCGGTCATGGTCTTATTCAGGAGCGTAAGATCGGTACTGATGAGGTCATCGAGTTTGAGGTTTCCGGTGATAAGATTCAGGCTGTTCACATGCTTCCGGGCTATACACACAATATCATTAATTTGTCCGAGACGGAGAATCTTGTGACGGTTATGTGGGCTAATGAGCAGTTTGATCCGAATCATCCGGATACTTTCTTTGAGAAAGTGTAATTATTATCGTGGAATAAATATGGAAGGAAGAATGGTTATATGTGCGGAATAGTAGGATTTACAGGAAAAAGACAGGCAGCACCAATATTGCTTGATGGACTCTCTAAGCTTGAATACAGAGGCTATGATTCAGCAGGTATAGCAGTCCGTTTAGGTGATATGGGGACAGAGATAATTAAGGAAAAAGGAAAACTTAAAGTTCTCGCTGATAAGACAGACAATGGAAAAGCTGTTAAAGGTTGCTGTGGAATAGGTCATACACGCTGGGCAACTCATGGTGAACCATCAGCTGCAAATGCACATCCGCATTCTTCTGATGACGGAAATGTTATAGCTGTTCATAATGGTATTATTGAAAACTATCAGGAACAGAAAGAAAAGCTGACAAAGAAGGGATATACGTTCATTTCTCAGACTGATACAGAGGTCGCTGTCAAGCTTATTGATTATTATTATAAAAAGTATAATCTTGGTCCTATTGATGCTATTGCCCGTTCAATGGTTCGTATCAGAGGTTCCTATGCTCTCTGTGTAATGTTCAAGGATTATCCGGGCGAGATTTACTGTGCAAGAAAAGACAGTCCGATGATAATTGGTATCGCCAATGGCGAATCGTATGTTGCATCTGATGTTCCTGCAATTCTAAAGTATACAAGAAGTGTTTACTACATCGGAAACATGGAAATAGCAAAACTTGAAAAAGGCAATGTTACTTTCTATAATATAGATTCAGAAGTTATCGAGAAACCTCTTACAGAGATAAAGTGGGATGCTGAATCTGCTGAAAAAGGGGGATACGAGCATTTCATGCTCAAAGAGATTCATGAACAGCCAAAGGTAATAAAAGATACTATCAATTCTGTTGTAAATGATGGCGTAGTTCATTTTGACTCTGTAAATCTCACAGATGAGGAAATAAAAAACATTGATACAGTTTATATCGTAGCCTGCGGTTCTGCGTATCATGTAGGCATGGACTTGCAGTATGTAATAGAAAGCCTTACATCATTAGCAGTTCGTGTTGAGCTTGCATCTGAGTTCCGTTATCGTGAAATGACTCTCAGAAAAAATAGTCTGGTTATTGTTATTTCCCAGTCAGGTGAGACAGCAGATACTCTTGCAGCACTCCGTATGGCTAAGGACAGCGGTGTAAAGACACTTGGTATCGTTAACGTTGTAGGTTCTTCAATCGCAAGAGAGGCAGAAAATGTGTTCTATACACTTGCAGGTCCTGAGATCTCAGTTGCAACCACAAAGGCTTACAGCTGTCAGCTCGTGGCAGGCTATTTGTTAGCATTGCAGTTTGCCAAGAGTCGTAACGAAATTGAAGATTCACGTTATTACGAACTTCTTAGCGCTGTAAATTCTATCCCGGAAAAGATAAAAAAAATACTTGATGATAAGGAACGCCTCCAGTGGTATAGCCATAAACTGATAAACATCACAGATTCATTCTTCATCGGACGTGGTATCGACTATGCAATTGGTATGGAAGGAAGCCTGAAGCTTAAAGAAATAAGCTATATTCATTCGGAAGCTTATGCGGCAGGCGAGTTAAAGCACGGTCCTATCAGCCTTATCGAGGATGGAACAATTGTAATTTCAGTTGTCACACAGGAAAGACTTGTAGAAAAGACAATAAGCAACATGGTAGAAGTAAAGAGCCGTGGTGCTAATGTAATGGCAGTTACAACAGCAGGTAATTACTCTCTTGAAGATACAGCAGAGTTTGTATGCTATGTGCCTGCCATCGAGAACTTATTTGCAGGAAGTCTGAGCGTTATTCCACTTCAGCTTCTCAGCTACTATGTAAGTGTAGGTAAGGGCTTTGATGTTGATAAGCCGAGAAATCTGGCGAAGAGCGTAACTGTGGAGTAAGAGGAAATAAGGTTTACTATAGAATGAATACAGTGAATCACATAAAGGCGAGCATACAACGAAGGCAGTCGTATATAAAGTAGGGCCGATCGTAAGCTAGTTAAGCAATCAGCAGATGCAATTCAGAAAATGAAAAATGATACCGGAACGTATAGAGCTTCTTCACAAAATAAAGATCAATTTATTTTCATTTGAGACAGATAAGAGGATGGAGGAAAGCAATGGCAAAAACAAAGAATCCGGACAAAATTAACAAGGATAAGTTGATACGAGTACGTGTTACAAAGGAAGAACACGAAACATTTATGAGGAAAGCAGCCGAAAACGGCTATAGATCTGTCAGCGACTATGTTCGTACACTTATCGCTGATGAAGCTGAAACGAACAACAAATTCAAGGCATAGTTTATCTGTAGTATAGAAAGTGTTGATTAGGATACGGATATAATAAAAAGATATAACTGATAGAATATTATAAAATTAGATCTATAATGTTATAATGTAAGTGACAAGACTGATATTAATCAAGTGGTTTTATCAACTCAAATATTTAGATCCCAGTTCACTATTGTAACTCAAACTTCGCAGTTAAATACTGCGAATGCATCTTGAAAATTCAATAAATAGAGACAAAAAAATATAGTATGCAGTCTCCTAAAATGTTATAATGAAAGTACCACCGATCACTACAAAGAAGGAGATTACATACTATGTCTAGAATTATAACAAAAAGAAGCCCACCACGATGGCGCAGCTTGCGGACATCTGGTACAGCGCACAGGGATGTGACTACGGCAGAACCCACCACTACAACGACAGCCGCTACCATATGCTGAACCTCCACGCTACCTTCACAAAGGGCACGGTTGAATTCCGCCTTTTCCAGTTCGACAAGCCTGCAGGCGGCAAGCAGAACGGACTTCACGCAGGCAAGCTCAAGAGCTACATTCAGCTTTGCCTGGCAATGAGCCAGATGGCAAAGGACCTGCGCAGCGCAAGTCCGAAGGAACAGCAGAAGGAAAACAAAAAGTTCGCAATGAGAACCTGGCTGATGCGGATCACGGCTTTTGTTCTGGTCTTTCCGCCGACCGAGGAGGACGACCATTATTATATTCTGCCTTATTTCTGGCTGCCGGAGGAAACGCTCGACCTCCGTGTACGCCGTGACCACGATCTGTATGACCTCTGGCTACGGCGGACTGTTCCGGTCACGGGACAACCCCAACGAAAGCTACGACATCCCATCCTACAGCTATTTCTTCGGACGGACTCATGCAGGAAAGCGAGTCAATGACCGCACGGCAATGCAGATCATTGCGGCGTACGCCTGCGTTAGAGTGCTGTCTGAGGCGATTGCACAACTGCCGCTGCACGTTAACCAATACACTGATACAGCAAAAAAGAGAAAATGACACATAGCTTATTGGCTTGTTTGTGCAGAATGCAAATGATTGTGTTATTTTGATATAAGAATTCCGCTTAATGTAATACATACTGTAGATAGTATATATAAAACTACTGTTTGAATAGTTAAAAATAATTTTGAAATACTTGATTTTTGAGAACTGCAATGCTATAATAATAGATATAAGACTGGTTTGTACCATTTATACAATTGTTTGATTGTTTTTTTGATCAGAACCTTCTTAGATTAATAAATATAGAAGCTCCGATATGGAAAAGAAGAAACAGCAAGGGAGTATACGACAAAGAGGGGCATTCGTCAAGAATGCATATCAGATCAGATATGTTTTAAAAAGGAGGAAATGTAATGAAAAAAATGTGGAGAAGAACGCTGACAGGTTTGTTGGCAATGTCTATTGTTATTGGTGCTGCGCCGGCGGATATAGGTGGATTGGGATTGCTGGGCGGCACGGCGATGACAGCAAATGCTGATGTGATAGTGCTTGAAGATGAGCCTGGGACAATTATTATTACAAGCGAACGTGAAAAATGGACCCTTAATAACTGGCGTATTGATGCGTCTGATGTAAAAGATTATTCATCTAAAGAATCAGTAAAAAAGGTTATCTTCACGGACAAAAATGGAGGATTGTTTAACCATGGTGCACAGTTTGAAGGCGATTACTCAAATCTTTTCTCAGGTTATACTAATTTAGAGGAAGTAGATTTTACTGGTACTTCAGTTGAGAAAAACAGTAATTTTTCAGGTATGTTTAAAGACTGCACAAAGCTTAAAACTGTAAAAAACTTTACTCAACCAAATGGTTATACAATTAATATGAGCCAGATGTTCAGTGGATGTACAAGTCTTACAACTATTGAGAATTTTCATACATCGACAGTTACTAATATGTCAGCTATGTTTAAGAATTGCACGGGCATTACTTCTTTGTCATTTGATAACTATTTTAATACAGCTAATGTTACCGATATGTCAGAAATGTTTGCAGGATGTTCGGATCTGACATCCTTGGATCTAAGTAACTTTAATACAGCTAAGGTTGAAAATATGAATTATATGTTTGGCGTTGGTTCAGGTAATCTTAGTACTGTTAATGGTAATGCAACCTTATCAAATAATGCAAAGGGTTGTGAAAGTCTCTCTTTCCTTGATCTTAGTAGTTTTGATGTGAAAAAAGTTACATCGATGGAAGGAATGTTCTCGGGCTGTAAAAATCTCCAGGCAGTTTGCGTAGATGCTACCAATTGGTCGCACAGCTGTCAATCTAATTATACGTTCTTTTCATGTTTCAAGCTCAGAGGAAAACTTGGTAAGCGTTATACAGGATCGGGAAGAGAAATATACGCTGACTTTGCGCATATTGACACTGAGAACAGCAGAGGATTATTATCAACTATAGATGATTATAAACTTAAATCAGATCCGAATGGAACCCTTTCAGAAGGTGAAACAGATTATTATAAGGGATATAGTAATTTCAACGAAACTGGTGAGGATTACCTTTATGATGCCAATACATGGTTCTATCAGCTGACTGATGTTCCTGCTGTTGCTCCAACAGTTAACAGTGCCGGAAACATAGCATATTCAAAAGCTACTATCAATGACACAGAAGAAAATTATACATTCAATGTAGATAAAAACGTCTATACTGCTGTTGATAATGTTACAATTCCGCAGATAGAAGTAGAAGCAATTGCTGAAGTTCCTGCAACTTATGGCAAGAACGGTACACAGGCTTATTATCAGGATGCTGACGGAAATAAGTATATACTTGATAACGGTCAGTATGTAGCGACAACTGATGAAGCGCTTGTAATACCAATGACAGGTACATTTACTCCTGTTGCTGCAACTGAGGCTTCATGGACTACTCCCGGAAATATCGCTTGCTATCAGGGCGGTGACGGAAATTACTACAAACTGAATGAAGACGGTTCATATACACAGCTTACAGATGCAGAGAGAGTTATCCCTGCAATACTTGGTACACACTACCCAGCAACTCCTGCTGATTACGAACACACCGGAAATACTGAGTATTATGTAGGCACTGACGGCAAATACTATGCTCCGGATGGTAACGGCGGCTATGCTGCAATTACTGAAAACTCATGGGTAACACCAAAGCTTGAAATGTATATGCAGGCATCACCAAACAGCTCAACAAGTGCTGTTGATGTAAACATCTATGCTGCTATCCCTGATGGTGCTAAGCCACAAGACTATACTATCTCATTCGGAGATGTATCAATGACTGCAGATAACTGTGAAAAAGTTGAAAAAACAGTGAACGGAACAACAAGAGAATATTATCTCATTAAGGTTGCGGCTCCGGCAAAGAACATGAAGGATATGTATACTTATTCTATCAAGCATGGCGATGTGGTAGACAAATCAGGTGAAGCTTCTATCCGTGGTTATGCAGATACTGTTATAGCAGGTGCAACGTATTCTGATGCTATAAAGAAGAGCTGTCGTGCAATGCTTGCGTACGGAGCAGCTGCACAGAATTACAAGGGATATAAGACTAACGATTTAGCTGTTGATAATAACCTCTCCGGAACCGATGGACTGGATTACAGCGGTATTAATCTCCCGACCAGTTTCTCATTTGACAGAACTGCTCTGAATACGAAACTTACTGGTGCTTCCGCTCCTGTAACATATTATGGTATGGGTCTGGATATGGACGCTGATACACACATCAACTTCGCATTCAAAGTTAATGAAGGTTTAACACAGGATGCTGCTATAGAATATGTTAATGAGAATATCAAGATAAACGATAAGCCAGTTGAAGCAGTTGCTAACGGAACAAAGTTCGTTGTTATCAAGTCTGAGGGTATAATGATTTCTGATCTGCTTAAAGATCTGTCACTGAGCTTCGGAGGAACTGACTATACGGTAAATGTTAAGCAGTACATGACATCAGTATACAACAGAGATGATTCACAAGATTCAATAAACCTGAAGAATGTCTGCAAGGCTCTGCTCAACTACTATAACTGTGTAACCGGTGCAACACAAAATGTATATTAAGGAGAATAAGATATGGAAAAGATCTATAGAACTCCGGATATGGAGGTCACTGAGTTTGAAATGGTTGATGTAATCTCTGCATCAAATCCGTATGAATGTTCAGATTGGCCGATGATACCATTGAATTAATAACACGCAAGCTGCGCTCTTTCCTGTCGGGGGAGCGCGGCTTTCTATTTGCAAAGCTGAAAAATGTGAATAAAAGTGATACAGCAAAAAAGAGAAATTATCGTGAGACAAGTCCTTCTTTTTGTGCAGAATGTAATTTGTTGTTGCATTTTTATAGTAAAATTCTATAATAAAAATACATGCTGTAAATACTGTACATATTATTACTCTTTGAATAGTTAAAAATAATTTTGAACCAC
>Ga0255060_10000034_pt1 | contig 19675 bp, 3 predicted proteins | sample 172RNAGHGlowgp2_FD_183094 | JGI IMG/M metagenome (GOLD analysis project Ga0255060, IMG submission 183094) | Metatranscriptome of sheep rumen microbial communities from Palmerston North, Manawatu-Wanganui, New Zealand - 1728 RNA GHGlow gp2... | ecosystem: Host-associated > Mammals > Digestive... | reverse complement strand
CTCTTTTCTAACGAGAATAGTAATAATTATCTTTTGACGATTCTAAAGATAGCAGCGCGATGTTCTTCGCGGCTCGGATCCGAGATGTTCTGACGGTTCTGCGGATCATTGACCGTGTAAGAAGCGGTTTCGATTTGGTCGGGGTTAACACCCTTCTGGATGAACAACTCACGCACCTTGTTAGCTCTTCTCTGAGCAAGGTCACGGTTGTGTTGTTCTGAGCCCAAATCACAGGTATAACCTTCAACAATCAACTTAAGCGTGTTATTCTTCTTAAGAATAGCAACGGTCCTGTCGATATTGTCGTTATAATCGTTGATCTTCGGGATGTCCTTGTCAAGGTCGAACAAAATCTTCGTCTTAGACAAAGCATCGCTAATATCTTGGATATCTTTTTTATCTTGTTCAGTAAGATAATCATCATCATTGTTAAGCTGATCGCAAACAGGGACAATATAGATATACTGAGGATCTTGTTTGATAATAATCGGCTCATTGGATTTCTTCTTAAGCTCTTCCAGAATCTCTTTCTCAATCTGCTTCTGAGACTTTTCTTGTTCAGTCATGCAGGTCTTGAAATGGAAACCGGTCTTGACACCAACTTGAAGAAGATTCCACTTGGTCTGGTTCTTTTTAATCTGATCGTTGGCATACAACTCATCCAGCATATTGGAACCAAGAGTACCCTTGAACTCCATCTGACCTTGATCGTTGGCACCGATGAGAGTATGTTTCTCTTTCGGGAGAATATCCAGGAAACCATACTTGCAGTACACACCAAGGAAGAAGTCAACCTTTTTACCGAGAGCGAACACGCCACCGAAATCAGTCACGAGATCAGCAGAGCAACGCATCTTGGCGTTACGGCCATTACCTGTGTAAGAACCTTCAGCAAAGTGGTTGTCCATCTTAATCTCGCCATTCTCATCGTGACGCATATACCATTGATTGAACATTTCTTCATAACCAGAGGTGGTGATGTGACCTTCACCCGTGTATTTGTTGAAACCTTTCAACGGGATGTAAGCCTGGACACCAAGAGTTGCATAGATACCGTTACGTCCGTCGAAACGCCAGTCGAAATGTGCTTTCAAAGGAATCTCAACAGCCCAAACAACTTGTTTCTCACGCAAACCATTGGCATCATAGTAGAGATCATAATTGGGATTATACGTTTCACCATCATCAAATATACCATCATGAATCTCGTCATAATTCGAAATGATACCGCTCTTTGAGATGGAAGCTTTCGCTCCGATGCGGTTCAAACCAGCACCTAAGCTTAAACCCCAATGCTCGTTGAAGAAATAAGCGTAATCAATATCCAACATCGTGCTGTGAGAATAATATTGGGTGATTCCGGCACGTCTGTAGATATTGTTCGTCCACGCCTCACCCACATGCACGTTGATGTGATGAGGGCAGAAGAAGGAAGTCTCGTAGTTCTCCGGCGTACCGGAATTATTTTCGGTCTGTACCTCTTGACCAAAAGCGGTACACATAGCGAAAATAAGACTGACTAACAATAAATTCTTTTTCATAATATATATACTTTTTTTATTCGGTGATAATTTTGAAACCGAGGGCTTAGCGGCCGAAGCCGCTAAGCTCGGATTTCAACATACTATTTTACGATAATGAATTTAACAGTCTTGATTTCATTTGTACCTGTCAAGATACGTCCGAAGTAAGTACCCTGAGCGGTGAAGCCTGCAATCTTGGTGATGGGCTGTAAGTCAGTCACATGGCTGATGTGAGCACCGGTCACGCTGTAGATATCAAGCACAGCGCCATTGAGTTGTTCAGATGTCAAATCAAGTTCGATAGTGATCTCCTGACGAACATTTGCAGGAACAGGATAGACCTTCACGCTGGAAGTACCGTCGAAGTACTGTTCGCAAGCCATGTAGGTAATCATGTGACCATCAGCAGTTTGTTCAGTCAGTTCAACAGAGTAGAAGCCGTTCAAACCACCCTTGTCTTGGTAGTTGCTATAGGTAGCACCCGGGATAGCAACACCGTTGTGGTACCACTGGAAGCCGACGAAGTTGTGGCCACCATTGGTCTGAGGATTGCAGTTCACAACCACAACATCATTCCAACGTTGATCCATAAGCGGGAGAGTACCGCTGTAGCTGTAACCAGTCATCGGGACTCTGACAACGATATTATAGGAGCAACCGTCAATCGTAAAGACTGCATTGTAGGAACCAGCAGCGGTCGGGGTAGCGAAGGTAGCAGTATTATTCACGATATTACCGCTGGCCTGCATACCATTCTCATAAACCACGGTGAAGGCGGCAGTAGGATTACCGGAGATCATGTTGAAGGAGATGGTAACCTCGTTGACGTCACAGGCAGCATCGAAGACATTTTCAGTGAATTCGATTTCGTTGACATAGACGGTAGCGGTGATAGCATCGCCAATAGCAGGATTCTCACAGTAGTTGTCGCTAATCAGGTTGATTCTATAGGTGGTCTGGTGGTCCGGAGCCACATAGATGGTGGCAGTGTTGGCATACGTGGTAGCGTGGGCAACAACATTGTTGTTATTGTCAACAACCTCGTAGGTGAACGGAGCAACACCAGTGAAGGTGATAACCAGAGCAGCAGAAGCACTCGGATCATTAGCGCAGAGAGCAGTACCATCGCCGCTGGTGAACTCAGCCGTCGGGAGATCGTGAACTGTCACGGCAACCTGGACATCGTTCGTGTTAGCAAGCTGACAGCCGCTACCAATGTTACCAATGAAGGTCGGTGTGTAGATGTACGTACCAGCAGCAGCCGGGATATCGTAGGAATTACCGCCGAGACCACCGTTCACTTCAGCCGTGTTACCGTTCGCGTCAGTGACAACCCACTGGATATGACCACCAGTGATAGCGCTGTAATCAACAGCACCACCTTCGATGTTAGCCATCAGGTAAACCGTCTCACCAAGACAAGCGTCAGTGCCGTTGTTGCTATAGACATGGACATCGGTCCAAGTCGGGTCAGAAACAACATTCACAGTGTACTCGTTGGAGATTTGCGGCAGACAGTTATAACCAGCAGCATCAACAGTCACTTGGTAGGTATAGTTACCAACCGTGTTGAGCGTCTCAGTAACCTGGTTCATGGCCGTATTGGAATTATTGTGGTGGATGTTAACACCATTGGAAGTCCAATCAAAGACCATGTTGCCATAGATGTCGCTGTTGGTAACACCGTTGACTGTATTGTTGTAGTTCGTCACAACACCAGTCAGCGTGATAGAACCACCCTCACAGATGGCGAGGCCATCTTCAGAATTCAGGGTCACAACAGGTTGCTCAGCAACTTGAACCGTAGCCATGTTGCTCCAAGTAGAAGAGCAGCCGAGGTTGTTGTTCTGAGAAACTTTCACTTGATAGGTGTGGAGACCAGCGGTGTTGAGGGTCTGGTTGAGGATGTTCGTCACACCAGCAATCGGAGTGCCATCAACAATCCACTCGTAATTGAAGTTGCCAGGAATATTAGCATTCGCATTGACAGTAGCCGTGAGGGTCGTCACACCGCCGACACACATAGTGGTGTTATTGGCAGCGAGAGTGACCGTCGGGGTAGCGACAACTTGAACCGGGGTTGCGACTGAAGCAGAGGCGGAACAGGAACCGCTTGCGTTAGCAGCAGAGACAACAACCGAAGCGTTGATTGTACCGGTGGTAGCCATCGTCGTCGTAATCGTAGCAGCATTCTCAGCCTGTTGCTGACCGTTGATCGTCCACACATAGTTGTAGGAACCAACCGGAGAGACATGAGCAGTGAAGTTGACCTCACCGTTCTGGCAGATGTAGCTGTTATCGGCAGTCACGTTAACCGTCGGGATAGCGAAGACATTAACCTCGTGGGCCACAGAAGTTGCAGTGCAACCGGTATTATCGTTGCGAGAGATCGTAACTGTGAAGTAGTACGGAGTAGCAAGGTCGTTAGCAGCAAGTGTAGGCACGAAGGACGACACAGAAGTCGTATCACTGCCGTTAGCAGCACCAGTCCAGTTCCAAACGTAGATGTAAGCTGCACCATCAACACCGCCGTTGACGAAGGCGTTCAAGGTCAAGCTACCACCCTCGCAAACCGTGTTAGCACCTTGGATAGCAACTGTCGGAGCAGCCACCACGCTGGCGGGAACAGAGGTAGAAACGACGGAGCATCCAGAAATGCTGCTGGTCACAACAACATAGTACTCGTAATAATCACCGAGGAGCAGATCAGAAGTCTGATATTGAGCATCGTTGGCACCATAGATAGCGGAAGAAGAACCGTTGGAGACTCTGTACCACTGATAACTCAACACATCGCCAGGAATAATCTGACCACCGTTGACCGTAGCGTTCAGGGTAAGCGTACCGCCTTCGCAGACATTGCCGAAACCGGTGATGTCAACCGTGTAGGTCGGATGGACCGTCACGAGCGTATTGATAGCGGCAGTAGCAACGTTAGAGCAGCCAACACCCGTTTGTGTGACCTCCACCATATAGGTGTCGTTCGCATTGTAAGCCATGTTGAGCAGGCTCAGGGTCTGGTTGGTCTCACCAACGAGTTCGTTATTGTTCTTGTACCATTGATAAGTAGCCTCACCATAACCGCCAGAAACGTTGGCCGTGAGCATGGAGTTACCACCGTCACAGACAGTCGTCGGATAACCATTGGCAACTGCGATAGTGACAACAGGATCAGCAACAACGCTGTAGTTGACCGGGAGAGATGTGCTTTCACAACCATAGTTAGAGGTGACAGTCACCCAGTAGCTGTAGTTACCAGCAGCGTCATTTGCAGAGGTCGTGTAGGTAGGAGCATCACCGATCAGAGCCTCGGTAGAATGCGGGGCATTCGGATCAGAGCTGATAGAGTAATTTCTATGCCATGCGAAGTGGTAGCCATTCAAGCCATTCACGCCGTGGACACCACCGTCAACAATCGCAGTGAGAGTAGCCGTACCACCGACACAAGAGATGTTGTTGCTGATGACAGCCTCAATCTGAGGATCGGCGACGAAGGTGATAGCGAGAGGAGCAGAGGTCACATCGCAACCAGCGTTAGCGGAGACAACAACCTTATAGTTGTAAGCGGTCTCACGAGCAGCGTCAGCGGCAGTGTAGGTAGCCTCAGTAGCACCAGGGATGAGGACATTGTCTCTATACCATTGATAGGTGTAATTGTTGTTGGCAGGAGTGACATTCGCGTAAAGCGTGGTTGAACCACCGGCGCAAAGCGTAGTGTTGCCATCAACAGATAGCTCAACTTCCGGAGTCGGGATAACCGTGACAACAGTATTGGCAGAAGCCTCGGAAGTACAGCCAGACATCGGCAGTTCAGCAACGACCGTGTAGACATAACCCGTCTCATCACCGTCAACAGCGACAGGCGAATCAAGGAGGACAGCACCGGTACCAATCACAACATTGTTCTTAGTCCAAGTGTAGGTAGCGTTGGCAACAACATTCGTAACCGTCAGCGTGACCTGACCACCGTTGCAGACAACTGCATTATCAACCGTCACAACCGGAGTGGCCGGGACAGCGTTCACAGTGATGTCGATGGTGTCAGCAGCCGTGCAACCGTTGGTAGCCTGAGAAACAGTCACCATGAAGGTGTAAGTACCGGCAGCAGCAGGAGTGAAGGTGTAAGCGCTACCCTGGAAGCCATTCTCCCAATTGTAGTTCATTTCAATATTGTTAGGACCAGTAGCCTCGGCGGTAATCACCGTAGTGCCACCAACGCAGATCGTGCTCTCAGTAGCCGTGAGCTCGACTTGCGGAGTCTCACCAACCATCACGTTAACAGGATCAGACTCGGTGGAGCAACCGTTGAAGGAAGCCACAACCTTGTAAGAACCAGCCTCGGTAACAGTCAGGTGGTCGGTGGTGTTATTGGCAGCCACATTATCCTTATACCACTCATAGGTGGCGGGCTCGTTCGGAACAACATTCGCATACAGCGTGGTATAACCACCGTCACAAATGTTAAGTTCGCCAGAGATAGTCACAGAAGCAGGAGCGGCGTTCACTGTCACAGCAGGAGCATTGAAGGCGATTGTAGAGACGCAACCCTCATTGCTGATAGCCTTAACAGCGTAGTTATAAACACCCTGCTCGTTGAAGTTAACCGTGAGGTTAGCCTGGTTCTCACCAGGAATCTCAACGCCATTGTTGTACCAGATGTAACCCGTGGTGTTGGCATCGCCCGTAGCGGTGAAGGTCACTTGCGTACCCTCGCAGACAACGGTGTCGGTAGCTGTCACAGCACTCACAACAGGCAGCTGGTTGACGATGATCGTCACGAAGCCCTCAGCCTGGCAAGTTCCATTGGTAGAATTGACAGTAGCAGTCACATGATAAGTAGTCGTGGCTGTGGGTTGGACATCAACCGTAGTAGCGGTGTCATTACCAGCCTGAGCATCCCATTGATAGGTGACATTGCCCTGCCAGCCGTTCTGATCAACAGAGAGCGTGGTGTGCTCGCCGCGGCAGATGCTGGTAGCAGAAGCGCTCACGATAAGGTCAGTACCGAAGGCCTCAACCGTGAAGAGTTCAGAGGTCATCGAGCAACCCTCAGGAGTCGTCATCGTCACATTGTAAGTACCGGCAGGAACCGTAATGGTGCTCTCGTGGGAACCGTTGCTCCAAGTCCAGGTGCCTTCCACATCGCTGTGGGCAGTCAACGTGGTGGTGCTGTTCTCACAGAGGATGTTCACACCAGTGATGGTGACAGTCGTCGGAGCAGGATTCACAGTCACAGTGACCGGGAGAGAAGCAACTGCGCTCTCGCAGTTCTGGTCGTTGACAGCCTTGGCAGCGAAGGTGTAGTTGCCAGCCTCATTGAAGTTGACCGTGATGGAAGCTTGGTTCTCACCAGCCATCTCAACACCGTTCTGATACCAAATGTAGCTGTAAGCATTACCGGAAGCATTAAAGGTGATTTGCTGACCCTGGCAGATCGTGTCGACAGTAGCCGTCACAACAACCTGAGCAGGACGCGGGGTGACAACGATGGTCACTTCACCCTCAGCCTGGCAAGTACCGTTCGTAGAGGAAACGGTGGCAGTCACATGATAAGTGGTCGTGGTATCGGGTTGGACATCAACCGTGGCAGCCGTGCTGTTACCAGCCTGAGCATCCCAAGCGTAGGTCACATTGCCCTGCCAACCATCTTGATCAACATACAGCGTGGTGTGCTCGCCCTCGCAGATAGCGGTGGCAGAAGCGCTCACGATAAGATCAGTACCTAAGGCCTCGACCGTGAAGAGTTCAGAGGTCATAGAGCAACCCTCAGCAGTGGTCATCGTCACATTATACGTACCAGCAGGAACCGTAATTGTGTTCTCGTGGGAACCGTTGCTCCAAGTCCAAGTGCCTTCCACATCGCTGTGGGCGGTCAACGTGGTGGTGCTGTTCTCACAAAGGATATTCACACCAGTGATGGTAACAGTCGTCGGGGCAGGATTCACAGTCACAGTGACAGGAGCAGAAGCCTCGGCGCTTTCGCAATTCTGGTCATTGACAGCCTTAGCAGCGAAGGTGTAGTTGCCAGCCTCGTTGAAGTTGACAGTGATAGAAGCCTGGTTCTCACCAACCATCTCAACACCGTTCTGATACCAAATGTAGCTGTAAGCATTACCTGAAGCATTGAAGGTGATTTGCTGACCCTGGCAGATAGTGTCGACAGTAGCCGTCACAACAACCTGAGCAGGACGCGGGGTAACAACGATGGTCACCTCACCCTCAGCCTGACAAGTACCGTTCGTAGAGGAAACAGTAGCCGTCACATGATAAGTGGTCGTGGTATCGGGTTGGACATCAACCGTGGAAGCTGTGCTGTTACCAGCCTGAGCATCCCATTGATAGGTCACATTACCCTGCCAACCATCTTGATTGACATACAGAGTGGTGTGCTCACCCTCGCAGATAGCAGTGGCAGAAGCGCTCACCAGCAGATCCGTACCGAAGGCCGTGACCGTGAAGTTATCAGAGGTCATAGAGCAACCTTGAGCAGTAGTCATAGTCACATTATACGTACCAGCAGGAACCGTAATGGTGCTCTCGTGGGAACCATTGCTCCAAGTCCAGGTGCCTTCCACATCGCTGTGGGCGGTCAAGGTGGTGGTGCTGTTCTCACAGAGGACATTCACGCCAGTAATAGTAACCGTGCTCGGAGCAGGTGTCACCGTCACAGTAACAGGAGCAGAAGCCTCGGCAGAGACGCAACCTTCAACGCTGATAGCCTTAGCGGCGAAGGTGTAATTACCAGCCTCGTTGAAGTTGACAGTAAGAACATTCTGGTTCTCACCAGGAATCTCAACACCATTCTGGTACCAGATGTAACCGGTGACCTGAGGATCAACAGGAACAGTGAAGGTAATTTGCTGACCCTCGCAAATGGTGTCAGTGCTGGGCGTCACAGTGAAGGCGGCAGGCAACTGGTTCACGATGATGGTGACCTCACCCGGGATAGAGCAAGAACCATTCGTAGAGTTGACCGTAGCGATCACATGATAAGTAGTCGTAGAATCGGGTTGGACATCAACAGTGTTAGCCGTGCTGTTACCAGCCTGAGCATCCCATTGATAGGTCACATTGCCCTGCCAACCATCTTGGTTGACGTACAGCGTGGTGTGCTCACCGCGGCAGATGCTGGTAGCGGAAGCGCTCACGAGCAGGTCAGTACCGAAGGAAGTAACCGTGAAGGGTTCAGAGGTCATCTGACAACCAAGAGTCTCAACCGTAACCGTATAGGTACCGGCAGGAACCGTAATAGTGTTGTCATGTGAACCAGTGCTCCAAGTGATGTTGCCAGGAACGTTGCTGTAAACAGTCAAGACTGTGCTGTCGTTCTCACAAATCACATTGTTACCGCTGATAGAAACAGTAGTCGGAGCAGGCAGAATCGTCACCGTGTTCGGAGCAGACTCGAGAGAGACACAACCGGAAATCGGGAGAGTGACAACAGCCGTGTAGCTGTTCACCGTGATGTGATCGTCAGTGGTGAAGACATTCTCGCTGAAGGAAGCGCCAGTCACACCCTCAATCAAATCACCATTTCTGTACCAAGTATAGACAGCATTGTCAGCAGGAGTACCCTTTGTATCGATAGTAGCGGAAACCGTAACCTGCGTACCGTCGCAAACCGTGTCATTGCTGACATTGATAGCAGTAACCACAGGAATCTCGTTCACCGTGATGGTCACTTCGTCATCGTTCCAGCAAGTAGAATTGGTTTGGTAGACTACCACACCGTAGGTAGTGGTGACATGCGGGTTGGTGGTATAGGTAGGCATTGTAGCACCCGGAATGAAATAACGGTAGTCAACAATAGCCGTATCATACGAATACACATCATTCTCGTAATTGTTGGCGGTGATCACTTCTTGCTGTCTGATCTCATACCATTGATAGATGAGATTGTCAGCATTGTAATCGGCCAAGTTGGCAGTCAAGGTAACCTCGCCATCGGTGCAAACCAAAGTTTCGGTAGCCGTGACGGTCACGAGAGGTTGAGGATAAACATAGACATAGTACTCGGCAGACATGGCAGCGCAAGCAGCGGAGATGTCGTCACGCTCAACATTGACCGTGAAAACGTACGGTTCGTCGCGCGGATAGAAGTATTCGGCGAAGAATCTGTTGTCGCCAAGGTTGTAAGCCATATTGTCATGAATTGTACCAGACTCGTACCAAGTGAAGTGCAGGTTGCCCACAGCGAAAGCAGTCGTGTCAACATTGGCAATCAAGAAGACACTGTCGGTTTCGCAAACATGAGCGTCGCCAGAAATCACAACGACAGGATTCGGGTAGACATTGACAGTTTCAGAGGACTTCGGCATAGAAGTACAACCAGCCTGCGGGAGCGTCACAACAGCCGTGTAGTAGTAGTGCTGAATATTGTTGTCAATCGTAGCAGGATTGTCTTGGATAGTAGCGGCAGTAGCACCCGGGATGAGGATACCATTGCGATACCAAGTGTAGATGGCATTAGAAGCATCCATACCATGAGCATCGATCGTAGCAGCAACTGTGATTTGAGCACCGTTACAGACATTCGTGTCAGAGATAGAAACCATCGTGACAACCGGATCCGCATTCACAACAACTGGGAACGGAATAGAAGTAGCTTCACACTCAGAAGTGAGTTGGAAGACCTTCACATGATAGCTGTGGTTACCTTCAGTAGGAACAACAGTGTAGCTCAAAGAGGTGGCACCCGGGATGAGTACATTATTGTCGTACCATTGGAAAGTAAGCATATCAGCATTCCAGTCATTCAAGTTAGCAGTCATCGTGATTTCACCACCAACGCAGATAGAATCTTCAGTAACAGTGGTGTTAACAATCGGATTAGCATTCACAGAAACCTGAGCCTCGCTGGTAGCAGAGCAAGCATAGTCGTTCACAACCTCAACAGAGAAATTGTACGGATAGACTCTGTAACCCTTATGCAGCTTGATCTCGTTGTTAGCAACAACAGTGTAGGTAGCAGGATTAATGATAGCATTGTCTTCCATCCACTTGAAGTTGACAGTAGAACCAACATTAGCGGGATCCATATTAGCCTTCAGGGTAATATTGTCACCCGTAGTGTCACACACGATAGGATCGGTCACGAGAACCACAACGGGGTTCGGATTGACAGTAATCGTATTAAGTTGATCGTACACATTAGACTCACAACCAGCGTGAGCAGTCTGAGCAACAGACACAGCATAGTTATAAGTGGTAGGCTCGCCATTTAGAGCACTCACAACCTCACTGTAGGTGGCGGAAGTAGCACCTTCGATGACTTGACCATTGCGATACCAAGTGTAAACCTCACCGCCAGCAACACCGCCAGTGACAGTGGTCGTCAGGTCAACCTGATAACCGTCGCAAACAGTGTACTGATTAGCAGCGTAGGTAATCGTGATGGTAGGATCAGCAACAACTTCAACCTTCACGGTGTCAGAAGTAGCGTGGCAGAGAGAAGTAAGCTGGTCAATTTGAATGTTATACTTATGAACACCAACAGTAGGAGCAACAGTGTAGCTAAGCTGAGTAGCACCCGGGATAAGGGTCGTACCGTCGTACCATTGATAGGTAAGCATGTCAGCGTTCCAGTCGTTCAACGTGGCCGTCAAGGTAATCGCACCACCCACGCAAATGTTAGTATCAGTAGACGTGATGTTGACAACCGGTTCAGCCATAACATAAACGATGGCAGAAGCCTCGGAGATACATCCGAAAGTATTAACAGTCTTTACGCTGAAGCTATACGGGTAGTCTCTGTAATCCTTATGGAAGGAAATAACATTCGTATCAGTAGGAACTTCGAAACCAGCCAACAAGTGGTTATCCTCATACCAAGAGTATTTCAACGGAGAACCAACGGTCGTGGGAACCATGTTCGCAACAAGCGTGATATTATTACCAGCAGTGTCACACACGATAGGATCGGTGGTCAGCTCAAGAGCAGGATTCGGGTTGACCGTGATAGACGGTGTGAGAGTGAAGATATTAGACTGACAACCAGAAGCACTCTGCTTGACAGAAACAGCGTAGGTGTAAACAGCGGGCTCATTGTCAACGGAGGTCGGGAAGTCAACCAAAGTGTCGCCATGGAAACCAGGAATAACCTCGCCATTACGATACCAAGTGTAAACCTCACCGCCAGCAATGCCCGTGTTAGGAAGAACACCAGCAGCAATCTTAACCTCTCTACCGTCACAGATAGTAGTATAAGGAAGATTACGATATTCAGCTGTAACAACCGGTATCGGGTTCACCTTAATCTCGAAGGTGTCGTAACCGATGCAGGTCTGATCGTAGTCCATCAAGTGCGTAACCTCAACGATGAAATTCGTCGTACCAAGCTCCGGATAGAAGGTTTCAACCTCATGCGTAGCACCGGGGATGATGTGAGAATTGTTAATGGAGTTACGATACCATTGGAATGTCAACATAGGATCATTGTAGTTATCCAAATTGGCACGCAGCTCAACAGAACCGTTCTCGCAAATAGAGTCGGCACTGGCCGTAATATTGACAACCGGTTTATCATAGACATTGACGTAATGAATATCAGAAATAGTCGTACAACCATCACCATTAGTCACTTCAACAGTGAATTCGTAGGGGTTATCGTAAGAGGGCTCCCAACGCTCAATGTAGTGGTTGTTATAACCATGATGGAAACCAGTTCTGTCCATACCATTCTTGTACCACTTGTAAGTAGCATCCGGATCATAGTCACCGTCAACCCAAGCAGTCAACTGGATATTGTCATAAGTAGAACCGAAGTAGCAGAAGTTGTGGTTACCCTCAATGATAACGATCGGGTTACGTCTCACATGAATCGTGTCAGAAGCGACCTCAACGATATCACATCCAGGAATATCATAAGCAATATAGGCACTATAGACATAGTCAACAGGATCATTATCATAGATACCAGCTTGGGCACTGAAGACAGGTTCATTAATATCATTTAGAGTAATACCATTGAGTTTCCAAACATAATGCAGACTATTGTCTATCTCATACTCATAGAGATAAACAGGATTACCTAAAGCATCAACCTTGGGAGTGCCATCAGGAAGCGTATCCTGAATACATGGGCTAGTAGGATCAGTAGGATCAACACGCTTACAAACAGGATTACCATCTTGATCGTAAACTCTAACATAGGCGACTACATCAAGCTGAGCACCTTTACAGACGCTTGTGGTCGGATATGCTGAATTAGCATTAATAGCAACAATATGGTCAATTGTATGCGGAGGCATAACAACAACCGTGTCAGGCTCGCTATAAGCTTCACAATTTGAAGTAGTCTGAGTGACGTGAATACGATAAGCTGAAGTCACACCAGGCACGTGATGCAGAATACCGGAAGTACCATAAGGAATGGCAGTCCAAGAAGACCAGGTAGAATTATTAGCATCATAAGTTTTCACTTCCCACTGAGCGACCAAATTGTCAGCGTTCCAATTGCCGAGATGGGCGGTAAGGGTAACCTCACCGTTGGCACACACAGTGTCATAATCAACCGTGGTGACGACTTTGATAGTATCATTCACGTACACGAAGTAAGGATCACTCTCAACGCGGCAACCTTCCGGAGTGGTGATAACAACAGTATAAACATAAGGATAATCTTGAGCATTAACACCGAAAACACTCAACCAAGGATCGTTGGAACCAGAAACATTGAAAGTAGTATTTCCGTTGTTGACGTACATGTTAGCATTATGGGAACCAACAACGATATCATTATTAGCGATATCCTCAAGTGAATAGTTGTACAGTCTCCACTCATAGGTGTAATTCATAGTACCGACAGTGTCGTTGACATTGGCATACAGGTTAATAGTATCGCCATGACAGATGATCGGGTCGCCCGTGATTGCAACCGTCGGGTGCATCACAACATTCTCGGTCAGAGTATCAGTGTAAGACAAAGCACAAGGATAGTTGGCATACTGTGCAGTTGCCCAGAAGGTGTAGTCACCATTGTGGTCAAAATCAACCACGAGCGTGTCACCGTGAGCAAGCGTCATCTCGAAGCCATTGACATACCAAGTGTAATTAACAGCACCGAAATCAACAGGATCAGTGTTCGGATCAGTAATCCAAACAGAAGCCTGGTTGGTAGTGCAAATCGTGCGAGGATCGATGTGCAGCTTGATAGGTTGAGGCTCAGTGTAGAACGGGATAGAAACAAAATCAGAAGTATCGGAGTTACAGGCAAGATCCTGATAAATCACTCTAACAGCATATTCATAACCTTCAATCTTATTGGCAGGAACATCGTATGTGTTCACATAGTTGGTCGTACCAAGTGAAGTAATAGTACCGCTGTGTCTGGAGAACCACTCGTATTGATACTGAGCATTTTCACCGATTTGATAAACAACAGCCATAAGCGTAGTGCTGTCACCCTTACAGATCTTCTCAGGAGCCGCAACATAGACGTAAGGCACCGGAGTGATCAAGAACGGGTGGACGGGGCTCTTGACAACAGAGTCGCAGCCAGGACGCACGATCTCGACCGTGAACTCGTTGGCCAGAACTGAACCGTAGTATTGATACAGGGAGTCAACCGGGAAGAACAAGTGAGCGGTCGTAGAACCGGTGATACCATGAACATCAGTAATGATCTGGTTGTTGACCAACCATCTGTAGGTGTGGCCTTCGAGGTCATAATCAACAACAGCAGAGAGGGTAACGACATCGTGCTGACAAGCAGCCTCGGCGCCGGTGATGTAGGCCTGGAGATCAACCACGGAAGAAACCGTGAACGGATCAGAAATGGCCGAACAACCGTTGGCAGAGGTAACCGTCACCGTGTAGACACCATAACCGCCAGGAGCGCTGACCGTGATTGTATCGTGGTTGGCTTTCGTGCGGGTCTCACCGTTGCTCCACTCGTAAGTGTAGTTACCGGCAGGCGTGACAGAAGCCATAATCTTAGCACTGGTGATGTCGGTAGTATAGTAGTGGTCGCCCGTAAGCGTGACAACCGGAATTTCGTGAACCGTAACTTTGGTGCTGTTCGTCGGAGTGGTGAGCGCGGAAGTGCAACCGTAGGCATTCGTTCTGCTCACTCTGAACATGTGCTCGCCAACTTCGGTGAGAGTCAGAATGATCTCACGAGTGTTCTCACCCGGAATCACAACGCCATCCTTGTACCAAGTGTAGGTGTAGTTGCTACCTGCACCTGTATTGTCAGCAGTCAACGTGACCTGCTCGCCAACACAGATGTTATGATCGCTAAGTGACAAAGAAGGCTTGCTGGGAATCTCATGAACCGTGACAATGACGGAGTCTTTCATCTCGCAGTTACCAGCGGAAGCCGTAACCACATACTTCTGCTCGCCCGTAGCGGTGGGAGTAGCGTTCACCTGAGAACCGGTAGCGATGGTGCCGAGGCCATTGCCCGTCCATGCGTATTCAATATTCTCATTGTTGAAACCGTTCAAGTTGGCATTCAACACCACCGTCTCGCCGAGACAGATAGCATTATTGTCAACCGTCATAGTCAAGTTGCCGCCGAAAGTGACAACTTCGATAGAAGCAGTAGAATGACAGTTAGTGTTGTTATGAACATCCGTGATAGTAACCGTGTAAGTACCCGGAACAGTGGTCTTCAGGGTATTGCCAGAAGTACCATCGCTCCATGCAAATGCGTAAGTTTCAGTCCATGCCGGTATATCATTCGTATCAGCAGTAGCAACAATAACAGCAGTGTCACCATTACAAATGACATTGTTGCCAGAGAGCGTAACAACAGGAATAGGAGTCACATCAAATGAATAGTTATCAGAAACAACTGCAGTGTCACAACCCGTCACAACAGCCTTGGCAGCCAAGGTATGAAGTCCTACATTATTCATTTGCAGCGTGAGTAAAGCCTGGTGTTCACCAGGAATCTCAACACCGTCAAGATACCAAACATAAGCAGTAGCAGCAGGAGTGGATTCAGCTTTGAAATGATTATCTACACCTTCACAGATATATTGTAAACCGAATGAACCGAGACTAACGGTAGTGGTGTAGGTCTGGCCCTTCGTCACATTGACGATAACAGAATCCTTCATCTCGCAGTTGCCGGCAGAAGCGGTAACAACATACTTTTGTTCGCCTTGAGCGGTGGGAGTAGCGTTCACCTGAGAACCGGTAGCGATGTTGCCGAGGCCGTTGCCCGTCCATGCATATTCGATGTTCTCGTTATTGAAACCATTCAAGTTGGCATTCAGCACCACCGTCTCGCCGAGACAGATAGCGTTGTTGTCAACCGTCATCTGGATATTGCCACCGAAAGAGGTAACCTCGATAGTAGCAACGGTAGAACAAAGATTAACCCAACCACTACGGTTAATACGATTTGTCACAGTAACAGTATATGTACCCGGTTCCGTAACCTTAATTTGATTGGTAGTAGAAGCAGTACTTGTAGTAGTTTGACCATTGCTCCATGCGTATGTATATCTGTAAGAATTACCTGTAGAAGGAAACACAGCCATAGTACTTGCATGAGCTGTCAACACTGCAGTATCACCATTGCAAATCACATTATTGCCTGTAATCGAGACTACAGGAGCAGCGTGAACATTGAAGTTCACACTTTCAGTTGACATAGAAGCTGTATTACATCCGTCAACGACTACTGTAGCATAAACCCAGTGCGAACCAATACTGACATTATTCAAGAAAAGATTTTCACGATTCTCGCCAGGAATCTGCACACCATCCAAGTACCACGTATATAATGTGCTGGAAGGCAGAGCAGGAGTTGTATAAGCATGGAAGTAAGCAATCTCTTGACCCTCACAGTACTCAGAACCATTATTTCTTGTAACATGAGTTGCATAAGCGGTACCTTGTGTTACTGACACAGTAAGAGAATCCTTAACAGAACAGTCGCCAGCAGTTGCTGTTACGACATACTTTTGACTTCCTGAAGCGGAGGGAACTGCACTCACAGTTGAACCAGTGGCGGGCGCATTGATTCCATCACCCGTCCATGAGTAGCTCACAACCTCGCTGTTGAAGCCATCAAGATTGGCGTTCAAAACGATCATCTCACCTAAACAGATCTGCAATTTATCAGCAGTCAGTTGGAGATCAGCACCTAATTGATACACCGTGAAGTCAACCTCTGTCTGGCAATTAGAGATGTTGTCCTTAACCGTAAGCGTATAGACACCAGGCTTGTTGGCGTTTTGCGTAGCATTATTACCAGCAGCGGTAGCACCAGTCGGAACTGCCCACGTATAGGTATAATTGCCAGAACCGCCAATCACTTGAGCCGTGATGTTGTTGGTCGTAGTACCATCGCAAATCTGGTTGTTGCCAGAGATGGTAACTTCGGGCATCAAGTACACTTTCGTCGTCTTGTCAGAAGACGTTGCTCCAGGGGCAATACACTCGAAGCCAAGCGGTTGAGCCGAGAAATGATGCACACCTGTATCATACAGGTTCACATACACAGTAGCCAGATTCTGTCCGGGGATCTCAACACCGTCCAAGAACCATTTCCAACCACTAATTGAGGCTACACTACCACCTGTCGCAGAGGCTGTATACTGTGCAATACCGCCTTGGCAGATATTCTCAGCAGAATTTCTGTCAACTGTAACTGTCGGAGCGGTCTCGTTAATCTGATTGATCGTAATGCTTGCGATCTTTGTGCACATTACTGTAGTACCTTCCTTGGCTGTCGCCGTCACTGTATAGGTTCCAGCGGCATTCGCGGTAACGGTCGGGTTAATTCCGAGTCCATCAGACCACTCATAAGTAATATCGTAGTTATTCCAACCGTCGAGATTGGCATTCAACGTCACAGGGGTGCCGGGACAAACCGTTGTCTCAGAGGCATAAACCTGAAGGTCTGCACCCAATTGGACGACGGCAATCTCGCCATGACCCTCACAGTTGTATTGATCCTTAACTGTCAATGAGTAAACACCCGGCAGATCAGTTACCAATTGATTGGCGTTACCCGGCTTGGGACCAGTCCACGTGTAGGTGTTCGTGCTGACGTTAGGAACAGACAAAGTAGCACTACCATTGTCGCAAATCACATTGTTGCCCGTGATGGTCACATCAGGATTGGCGTGAACATTCACAGTAGCATTTCCAGAGGGAGCAACGAAGGCACATGCCGTGTCTACATTGGCCGGAGCGGCTTTGAACACATACGTGCCAGGATTGTTGAGATTCATCACAACAGAAGCGGTCGTATAACCGGGGAGAAGTTCTCCATTCATATACCAGTTGAACGGTCCTGTGTAAGCGGCACCGTTAACCGTACCTGAAGCGGTAAGCGTTGCATTGCCACCTTCACAAATGTCGGTGGAAGCAGGTGCAACCGTGATGTCAGTCGTAATCGTATTATAAACATGGACAACAATGTCGCCTTCGACATAGCAATCCGACACGCCGGTGACCGCAGCCCTGACATGATAGGTCTTGTCGCCTGAGGTTGTCGGGGTCACGACAAGAGTAGAGCCCGTGCCTGTGCCGGCACCGGTCCACGTGTAAGTAATGTTCTGATTGGTCCAGCCATCAACGTTGGCATTAAGTGCAACGGTGGAACCGGGGCACACATAGTAGTCAGAAGCGGTGAGCTGTAAATCAGCACCGAACTGATGGACATAGAAATCGGCAGAAGCCTGACAAGCACCATCAGCGGCAGCCGTTGTAGCAACAACAGAATAATTGCCCGGCTTGTTAGCATTCTGGGTAGCGGTAGTAGAAGCGGTGGCTCCAGTCGGAACAGTCCATGCCCAAGTTGCAATGGCAGGAGTGGTCGGGCTTGCCGTAGCCACAATATTGTTAGTCTCTTGACCGGAACAAATCACATTGTTGCCAGCAATCGTTAACACAGGAGCAGCATTGACTTTAACCGTGATAGGATCAGAGACAAGCTCAGTGCAGTTGTAGTTAGGATAAACGACTTTAAGCGTATAATTATAGGTACCCGCATTGTTAAGGGTGGTAGTGTAAGTAGCAGCGGTGCCGCTGTAGACAAGAACACCATCCAGATACAATTCATAAGTGGGAACACCAGGTGTAGCGAGATTCGTGAAGGTAATAGCATCACTCTTCAAAGTCAGCGTAAGCACATCGCCTTCGCAGAGCGCATCAGTGCTCGTGCGGGTAATTTCAGGCTTACCAGAAGCTTCAATCGTTTTAACAGAAGACACATTCCAAGTATTAACAGGAATGACCATACATGCAGGACCGTCAGAGAGAATCGGTTCGGCATGCCAATTGTAAGTTCCAAGGACATCACGGGAAAGAGTGATCGTGTTCTCCGTGGTAGTGGCAACGGGATAGGTCGAACCACCCTGATACCATTGCCAACCCGTGATCGTAGCACCAAGGGGAGTAATGGACTTGATGCCAGCCGTGAGGGTCAAATCCGCATTCGCACAAGCGGCCTCAGGACCCGAGATAGTGTCAATCACCCTCGGCGAAATGAAGTAATGCACGGGAGAGCGTTGGACAGCGCAGTCGGAAGAAGCTCCAACAGACACTTCCACGACAAACTCGTGGACGTTACCATCATAAGCCGCAGGCAGAGACGCAGAGTTGAAATCATACGTCTGATGGGTAGCACCAGCGATGGCAGTACCGTCCAAAAACCAAATGTACGATACGGCGGTACTGGTGATAGGGCCACCAACCACGGCAGTCAGCGTCACACCGTCGTCAGGAGTTGAACCGCCGCCTTGGTCCTTGCACATGCTTCCCAAGCCCACAATAGAAACCGAATATGCGCCATCACCGGACTTCACCGTTACATCCACGGGGGATGACGGCGCATCGGCAGGCGTCAAAAACGATTCCGAGGGCGTTGGGCTGACCCAACTGAGCAGCTTTAACTTCCCATTGTTTGGATGGGATGCTTCGCTGCGTGCCTGACACGTCCCTAAGTACAGGACTGTCATTAGCAGAAAAATCATAAATTTTTTCATCGTTTTGATTTTAATTATTACTATTGTTTATTTAATTTATTATATTTCAATCTATTAGCAGATGAAAAAACCGACCGTGGAAGGTTAGTCCCCTCCCTGGCTCTTAACATTTTGTCTCGAATACTTACGTAGTCTATCATACACTATACACTTTATAATTAACTTGCAAAAATACATTTTTTTTCGTTCGATATTTCTTTTCCG
>Ga0255060_10000028_pt1 | contig 21619 bp, 12 predicted proteins | sample 172RNAGHGlowgp2_FD_183094 | JGI IMG/M metagenome (GOLD analysis project Ga0255060, IMG submission 183094) | Metatranscriptome of sheep rumen microbial communities from Palmerston North, Manawatu-Wanganui, New Zealand - 1728 RNA GHGlow gp2... | ecosystem: Host-associated > Mammals > Digestive... | reverse complement strand
CGGACAGGGCCTCGGTATCTTCCTTGCTGTCAGCTGCGGCGGCTTCGGTATGAACGAGATCTCAACGAGAATGTCAGAGAATATGAAAACTGTCATCTGCCTTGAAATGGGTGACAAGTCCCCTGCCCTTGACATCTGCCTCAGGCAGAACATTTATCCTGCCCTGGCGAAGAACATCCATATACTTGAACTTATCACCCATTTCAAGGCAGATGACAGTTTTCATATTCTCTGACATTCTCGTTGAGATCTCGTTCATACCGAAGCCGCCGCAGCTGACAGCAAGGAAGATACCGAGGCCCTGTCCGTCACGCGAAATGCGGAGCAGAACATTCTCATAAATACCTGCGGTCTTCTCCTTGAATGTGCCGAAGTTATCGATGACGATGACGATTGCCGGTATCTTTACGCCATATGCCCTGACGTATTCGCTGTAGCTTCCGCCGCCGAGGAGCTCCTGGCGCTCCTTCATTATATGCTCGACCGTGATAAAGAACTTCGAGATCCTGTCTTCATCATTCTCAGTCATAGCACCGCCTACGTGAGGCAGCGTGCTGAAGCAGTTCAGTCTGTGTGCACTGAAATCAATAAGATAGAGATTGAGTTCTTCCGGAGTATAGTTGTTTACAAGGCTGTAGACGAGCGTCTGCATAAATGTGCTCTTACCGGTCGAGATAGCCGCACAGAGTGCAAGGTTTCCGTCTGTCGCGAAATCGATCGATACGGGAAGCTGAAGCTGATTCTCAGGGTCGTCCATCATACCGATGACCGCGCGGAGAGAGAATTCCTTATCGCTGAGCTTGGAATACTTTCCGTCAGAGTATCTCTTTTCCATATCCTTAACTACCGTATCATAAAGAAGCAGCTCAGGAAGGACAGGCAGCCAGAGCTGGAGCCTGTAATTGAAGCCGTTGCTGTCTGAAACAGAGCGAATATACTTTACAAGCACCTCAAGCTGTGTTTTCTCCTTTATCTCAGGAAGCTTTACTCCGCTGAAAGAGCCCTTCACAACAGATGCAGCATCGGTTATCTTTCCCTGTGCATAGAGCTTGATAAAGTTCTTCACAGCGTTCTGATTGTTTGCGTTGCTCTCATAGTCCTGCTGGATACAGAGCATCTTGTAAACTGTATCAGACACCTCTTCCATTTCGCTCTGTGTCAGTTCGCTGAACGCACTGTCAGGATAGATCTCGTTCTTTACATATTCCACTGTATTGATTATTGCAGAATACCAGCTCAGCTTATCCTTCTCAAGGCGCTTCATCTTGGTCCTGCTTCCGTATACAGCGGGCTTGCCCGTAAGAGTTATCATTGTTGCGATCTCGTCATTCTTCTCAGACATATTCTTGTCATAGACCGCGCCGCTCCAGCCAGACTGGAAAAGGTCGAATATCTCGTCATTTCCGACCTGTATATAGCATCGGCCTGCTTGTGTGATATAAGCAGCATCCGGCTTATGGAGCATATCATTTGAATCCTGTCTGTCCTGAACACGCAGACAAAGATGGAATTTTGAGTTGCTTCGGATATTGTCATCAACAGTTCCGCTCGGCTTCTGAGTAGCAAGGATCAGATGAACGCCGAGGCTTCGTCCGACCTGTGCAACAGAGATGAGCTCCTTCATAAACTCAGGCTCTTCGCGCTTGAGCTCAGCAAATTCATCAATGATGATAACGAGATGTGGGATCGGTATCTTTGCCTCATGGCTCTTATAAAGACGGGTGTAGAGATTGATATTGTTTACGCCGTATTCACTGAAAATACGCTGACGCCTGCGGTTCTCGCTCTTTATAGATATCATCGCACGGCGGACCTGATTTCCGGAGAGGTTCGAGATCTCACCAGCCATATGCGGAAGATCCGTGAAAAGGTTCGACATACCGCCGCCCTTGAAGTCGATGATGAAGAACGCAACATCATCGGGGCTGAAATTGATGGCGAGCGAAAGGATATAGGTCTGAAGTATCTCACTCTTACCGGAACCGGTAGTTCCTGCGACGAGTCCGTGAGGACCGTGGAATTTTTCGTGTATATCAAGATAACAGTCCGCTCCGCCTGCTTTTTTGCCTATCAGTGCGCGCATTGAGTTATAGTTCCTGTTCTTGTACCACTGTTCGAGGATATTCAGCTTTTCTATCGAATCGACACCGTACATTTCAAGGAAATCGAGAACTGACGGTATCTCGGTATCGCTCTCTATCTCCTGTACCTGAAGCTCGGAAAGGTTTCTTGCGAGCGTTTCCATTTCGGCAGATGTGACCTTATCAAAACTGATCTCTGTCTTCTCTGCGATATCGTTCGTATTGTAGAATCCCTTGAATGATTCAGTGTTTTCAAGAATATTCACACACTCATTCGGAAGATCCTCATATCGTTCCGCCATTATCAGCGTCGTGATACCATACTGCTTTGCAGGGTGATACACATATTTCGCTATCATCTGGTTGTCAAGAAGCATCGGGTCTGATACAAATATAACATAATGCGGCTTTACGGCGACGTTTTGCTTCACGCTTTCACGGGCGTTCTCATCGCGTATTCTCATTATATTTACAAGCTCATAGAACACATCGAGCATCTCGTTTGAATTTGATGCAACGTATCTCGTCTTGTGGTTCTCATTCCATACGTGCGGGAACCACTTGACAAAATCCCACTTCTCAGGAGAATCATTCTCACTGTAAATGAACACCATTTTAACATCGGTGTAGCAGTTGCAGGCTGCGATACCCGATACTATGCTGTACATAAGCTCGATAGCACCGCTTTTTCCGTGACCGCCGATCATACCGAAAAGATAATTGTTGAATAGGTCAACACCTATCGGAACGTTTTCGAGCGTCTTGAAATTCTCAACGAGCGCCTTTGCCTTGTCCCTGAGAAAATCGCGGTTCATACTGAATCGCTCCTGCGGAAGGTCTATCTGCACCTGAAACGGTATATCACCGACACCGATACGGTAATACATAAAATCCTCGTGGGTGAAGTTTCTGTTCCACAGATCGACACTCTCGCCTGTTTTGCGGCAGTTCTCGGACGGCGACGGATACATGGTGAACATAGCGTTCCTGTTATTTGAGTACTTTTCCTTCAACTGTGAAGAAATTCCGATAAGATAGCTTCCGTACTCATTGAAGCGCATAGACTCGTTCTTGGCTTCGTCCTCCTTCTCGCTCCTGATATTGAGGATCGCCCAGATCGAACCTATCAGAGCAGAACCTACTGCTGTAATGATACCGGTATACATAAATGCACCGGCAGAGCTTCCGCGCGACCTTGCCGCAAGCACCGACATCATACAGCCAAGCATCATAGGTATCGCCATCGTCATTGACGGACCTATCTGTGCAAGAAGCGAACGACGCTTTGTTATCCTCGTCTCCGGAGAATTCTCGATAGAAACTGTGTCCGTATAGATCTTCGGGATATTTCTCGGCGAGCGGTGATAGTAGTTTTTTTCGACATTCTTTTTACTGTCAAAAGAATCTGATGCCTCAGCGATCTTGAGCAGCTCAAGGCCTCTTACCGTGAGCTTTCCGTAATGCGAGCCGACTGCAAGTATCTCTCCGAGAAAAACTATTCTCAGTCCGAATGCGTTTATCTCATCACCGAAGCTGAGCATACTTGAGCCGTTTATCTTGTATCCGTTAAGGAACGTTCCGTTCGAGCTCTTGTCATAGATAGCCCATTCGCCTGCTTTCCGCTTCAGCACGGCGTGGTTCTGCGAGACATACTTCATAAATGAATATGTGATATTCTTATCGTTGCCGTTGCCGATGCTGATCGTGTTAAGCCTTGAAATATCGTACTTTGCGAAGACAAGGTAATTCGTTTCATTAGCGATAGCTATACCCTGGAACCGCTCGTTATCGGGTGTGACAAAGCATATCGTATCCTCATTGTTGAGTGCAAGCCTTGAATATCCCGGCTTGATCTTGTCGATAGTGTAGTTCTCATTCTCCTTCAGATACCATTGTCCGTCAGTATTCTCAAGGAGCAGCTGGATATCCTTATTCAGCCTGAACAATTCCTTTTTCAGTGTTACAACGTGATCTATACCGTCTGAAGCAGGTAAAACGTATTCCTGAAGTGTTTCGGTATGTGATATCATAAGAATCATACCATTTTCCGCCCTTCTGATCCTATTTTGTTATTACAGCCATGTCATATCATAATAAAACAGCTTTATTTTGAATTCTGCTGTTCCTATCCGGAGCTTGTCCCCGTTCGCGATAACGCAGGTCTGACCGTTCGCAACAGCGTATGATCTGAATCCGCGTTTTATCACAGTTCCGTTAGATGAGGTATCCTGAAGGACAGGAGAGCCGTCCTGTGACAGGAATATCCTGCAATGCTCTGTTGAAACAAGCGCCTCATTCACAGCTATCTTATTTTTCGCACGATCTCTTCCGAATGTTATCGGATCTGACGGGCTGAACACGTAGTTCTGCTTGTGCTTGTCTGACCTCGCAGTAAACTGTATCATAAGCTGCTGTCCTGTGGGCTCTTCTATCACCGTGCCCCTAAGAAACGGATTTTTCAGCTCGTTATCAAGGAGCCTGTTCTGAAGCACCCTTTCGGCAGCAAGATACATTTTTTCCTTGGCTTCAGTTTTCAGCTTTATGCTGACTGCAATAGCAACTATCACAGCTATGCAGGCAAAAGCTATCAATATCTTTATGATCACTTACCATCACTCCTGCAAGAAATTATTTCCGGCTCTTTACCGAAGCCCGCGCGGTCTGTTCAGCGAGCCCCGGCTGACTATTGTATAGCCTTTATCATTTTATAGAAGAAGCAGCCTTGTTAGTGACCGTGACCTTACCGTCTTCAATCTTGAGCACCTCCCAGATATTTCCGCTCAGATCTGAAGGAATAGTCACAGTTTCTGTCGGATTTGACGAATCTCCCTCATAGACCTTTACTACGGCTCCCGAAGATGAAAGCGGAGCCTCGCGCGAGAAGTTCTTTACATAGAATGTATAAGAGCCTGACGTATCATAGAGTATTGTTGTTTCTTTGCCGTTTCCTCTCATTTCGTCTATATCAAGGGTCGATATGACTGTTCCGTCGCTGGCGGTATTCGTCTTGTTGCCGAACCATGATTCTACATTCTTTCCTGAACCGGTCTTTCCGACAAGATAAGAATCTATATCTCTGGGACTTCTTCCCCATGTCAGGACTATCTTTATCGTTCCCTCTGACTTTCCTTCCCTGCTGAGATGGAAATCCTTGATCGTAACACTATCAGACTGTCTTACAGTTACCTCTTCGGTATACTTTATAAAGCCGGATGCTGTGATCTCGATGCTGTAATCGCCATAAGGAAGCTCAACATTGAAATCTCCTCCCGAATTCGTATCGAGCTTCTTGTAGAGCTTGCCCTTTGCGCTCTGCTTTCCGCTAAAGATGCTCATATGTACAGCGCCTGCCGATTTTCCGGTATCACCGTCATAAACTACACCCTTGAAGGTCCTGAGCGACTCGGTATCCTCTTCTGTAGTATCTTCTTCGACAGGCTCGGTCGCCGTATCTGTACCGATCCCGTTTGTTCTGTCGAGGAAGGTTATGAGATTGACAGGGCTGCTGCTTGTGATATTTCCGTTTTCATCACATTCAACTGCGATATGGCAGTCAAGACAGTTGAACTCAACAGCCTCACAGCCAAGCTCGGCATTGTATCCGTGCATCAATCCGTCAAGACCGAGCTGCTCAAGTCTTTCATAGCTCACACCTGAGACAAAGCCGGTGAAAAGATAGGATATGGTCTTTACCGATGCGCTCACCGGTCTGACGTCCGCTTCAGGCGCCTCTGCAAAATTCAGTATGATAGGAAGCTCATTTAACTCCTTGACGGTATCGGTTGACGCTCCTGTAAAGGTATATCTTGAAGAATAATCCCCATAGGTATATGCATCCAGCACCAGGAGCATATCGCTGTAGATCGTTACACCGGAAGAGCCGGCAACGACATCGTTTATCTCGTATTTATACCCCTTTTCGCCCTGTGAGATCAGGGTCTGATAATCGGCAAGCATTTTCTTCAGCTTTGATGACTTTGTTTTCTCAACGCCGATAGTAAGCCAGTGGATAGCCGAAAGATAGTCATTCTTCGCAGCATATGCTTCCGCAACGCCTTCGTATGCCCTTTCGTTATCCTCGTCCTGCCTGATAACATCTTCAAACTGAAGTATCGCGTTATCATATTCTGCGCTTTCAAAATACTTTACCGCAGTGTTCACCTGCTGCTCATACTTTGAATGAGATGTTCCGAAAATGAGCAATATGCCCAGTACACACAGCACCACCAGCAGCAAAGCCAGCAGAGCTATGATGAGTATCCTGTTTTTCCTTTTTTCCATAGCTACTCCTTCTTAAATATGAGCAATGCGGTCAGTATCAATTAAAGTTTTTCTTCTGGTATCTGTTCAGCAGTATCACTGAAAACGTACCGCAGGCAAGTCCGAGGACGATCAGAACTGCCCCCAATACAATAAATAGCATATTCTTCCCCCTACAGTCACTTGAGCTGACCGCTTATTTCTCTCAGGAACATCATATCGTCGTCCTGTCCGGCGACCTTCTCGTTTGGTGTAAGCTTATCGTAAAGCTTGAAGCACTGGTCACAATAATGCTTTGCTTCATTGTCTGAACCCATAGCATAATACGTTATCGCCATCTGCTGATAGACAAGATAGTTGTCCTGATATGATTTTTCTGCTGTTTTCAGCGCTTTTAGAGCATAGCTGTAATAGCCTGTATCAGAGCTTGGAGAAACAAGCGCCCTGTAGACCTTTGATATATTTACAAAATCCTGAACTGTTCTGAGCTCGCTTGAGATGACCGTTTCATACCATGAGGCAGATGTCTTCAGCAACTCAGTAACCTCCTGCGGCCTCTGTGAATTTCTTCCCTGCTCATAATACAAAGAGGCTATTTTACGTGCAGCTGATATATTACCGCTCGCAGAATAGCTGGTGCTGAAGGCTTCTATCGCCTTTGCCGTATCTCCCGTATTATAGTATGAATCTCCCAGAAGCTCATATTTCTTTTCTGCCGCCTCTGTATCAGAGGCAGGTGTCTCGATCGAGTTCAGACTGTCTATGACCTCGGCATAGTCGCCGTGAACATATTTTATCTGAGCAAGAGTGAGAACATAATCGTTATAACTTATGCCGTTGGAATACGCATCATCAAGCAGTTCCTGTGCACGGTCATACGAACCGAGAAACGCATAGATAACAGCTCCGTCAAGCTCGTAAGCGCTGCGGGCAGAGGGATCCTTCTCACAGGCGAGCGCATTTTCGATCTGCTGGGCTGCCGCCTGATACTGCTCTCTTCCGTAATATGACATCGCGAGGATATAGTATATCCTTCCGCGTCTGCTGCTGTCGATGATATTGCTGTAGCTGTCATCGTTGAGAAGCTCGACAGCTATCGTGACAGCTCCGTCGTAGTTATGTGCATCATAGTTTTCGCTCAACGAAGTAAAGCTCCTGCTGAATTCTCTCATATGCTCAAGTCTGACTCCGCGGAATATCATCCACACTCCGCTGATCATCAGCATACCCGAAAACAGCAGGGCACCTGCCTGCATAAGCACATACTTTCTGTATCGTGAATCCTGCTTGTAGAGCTTTTGCAGAGCCTTTTTCGTTTCGGAAGCAGTAGAATACCTGTCGTCCGGCGAAACGCTCATAAGCCTGTTGATGATACGGCAGAAGCCCTCACTCATACCGCAGCTTTCAGGCGAAAGCTGGGGCTGTGAACCGTTTATGGCTTCATATACGCTCGGCTGAACTCTTGACGCCATTGCATAAAAAGAAGCTCCGAGGCTGTACAGGTCGGAGCGGGCGTCTATACTGCACGCATAGCCGCTGTAATTCCGATCCGTCAAGCTTAGTACATTATAGTACTGCTCAGGCGAGGCGTAACTCGCCGTGAAACCAAGCACGACATCCTGCGTATCCGTAGAAATATTAAAATCAATAAGACTTATATCGTCATTTTTATTTATGATTATGTTTGCCGGTTTTATATCATTGTGAAGTATCATCGGCTTGCGTGAATGGAGATACGAAAGCGCATCGCACATCTGGATCATCCATTTTATCAGCCTTTCCTCACTTACCGGAGTTCCGGTAGAAAGATACTTATCAAGATCACTTCCCTCGATATAATCAATGACAGTGAAAACACTTCCGCCAAGCTCGATAAAATCGTAGACCTGCGGCAGATACATATGATGCAGATATTTAAGTATATCTGCCTCCTGCCTGACGGCAGAGCTGCTTTTCAGATTGTTTTTGATCTTTTTCAAGACCACTTTTTTTCGCAGATGCAGATGTTCTGCAAGATAAATTATACCTGTCCCACCGTTTCCGATGGGACAGATAACTCGATAAGTATCATTAATAATACTGTTTACTGGTATGTTATTGGTATACATAACTATCAGCTTTTGACTTTCTTGATTATGAGGGCGCCGCCTGCTCCGAGAATGAGAACTCCGAGTGCCGCAAGCACTATTGCAAGGATTCCATGTCTCGCGAAGAATGAAGCTGAAAGCTCAAACTCTATGCGGTTGTCCTCAGCAGCCGAAGCATTGCCCGCCTTATCTTTTATCTCGACAGTTATCTCATTCTTTGAGTTTCTGCCTTCAGCCTTAACGGGAAGCTCAATAATGATGTTGTCTGAAACATCAGTCTTGATAGAAGCGCCGAGCTGCTTGAGTGAATCGATGTCGTATGATATGTCATTGATATTGATCTTAAGATCATCCGACTGGATATCGTTTGCCTTGAAGAGGTTTCTGTCCGAGCAGGTGATCGTAAGATTTACCTCTGCATCCTTGAGAACAGCGTCATCCTCAACACCTGAGATGATGACCTCAGGCAGAGTTCTGTCGATCGCAAATGCAACTGAACACTTTCTGCCTTCGTAAACAGGCGTGTTATTGCTGTTCTTGTTTCCTGCTGAGTCGCTGCTCTCGATATTGATGAGGTAGTTTCCGTCTTCCTCGAAATTGGACTTATCGATCGTATAGAGGACCTCATACCAGCCGTTGTCGCCGTCGGCTGTTCTCTTGTCCTCAGTCTTGAAGCCGTCCTTGCCGAGAACATTTCTGTTTGTATTATCACGGACGATAGTGATATTTCTTTCGCCTGTGATCTCAGAGGCATTTACCTCGCGCACGACAACGTTCATTTCTGTATTAACAGGAACATTGTTCTTGAACTTTTCAGTTGCGTTCTTTGCCTCAGTGTTTACGATCTCATATGTTGAGCCGAATCTGTTTACAGAAACAGTCAGATGTGAGACCTCAGCAGTATTGCCGGCAAGATCCTTAGCGCTGATAGTGACATCATAGATACCGTCGTTATCCTCGATCTCACTGAATACATCGAATATGCTCTCGTATACTGCCTGAGCATCCTTGCCGGAAGAAGTATATGTATGAGCTGTAGCCGAATACGTCTTTTTGCTGGGTCCGTTTACGTCGATCTTCTCAATTGTTACGGTACAGCTTGAAGCAGACTGCACCTCAGAAGGAAGATTGAAGTCCTTGAATGTTACCTTGGGAACGAATACGCCGTTTGTAGCAGCTTTATCCTTCCTGCCGTTTGTGAATGTCTGCTCGATGACAGGAGCTGTCTTGTCGATATAGAACGTACCGCTTTCGATGCCGTTTCCTGCATTTCCGGCAAGGTCTGAATATGCAAGGCTGAAGCCGTATTTTCCATCCTTGTTGAGTGTGAATGTAGCTGCCCAGGTGTCACCGCCTTTATTGACCCACTTCAGTCCATCGCCGATAACAGCCTTCTGGTCAACTCCAGTCATATTATCCTCAGCATATGCAGCAAAATCAAACTTCATACTGTTGTTCGGATCAAAATTGTGCTCTACTATCGTAAGCTCTGCTTTCCTTCCTGCATTATAGTAATTTCCGTTGCTTGAAGCATTATTGTCAAATGCAAGGCTCATCTGAGGAGCTGTCTTGTCGATAATAAATCCTTTTTCAGATATACCATCTGTCCTTTGTCCTGCGAGGTCGGCAACGCTCATCTCGAAATCGTATTTTGCATCAGCATTGAATACTATTGTCATAGTGTGAACGTTATTGTAATTAGGCTCGCCGCCCTCGTCGTTGCTCACATTTTCATTTGTCCATTGAGAAACAGTATATCCGCCCGCAACAGTGCCGAGTGTATTTTCAAGCGTGACCTTGATAAGCTCAGCTGTCTTGGCAGCATCAAGATTTCTCTCGCTAACCTTGATAGTTGCTGTGCGATCCTTATTGTAATAGCTCTGATTAACAGGAGTTCCGTCGACATCAAAGCTTATTAACTTAGGAGCAATTGTATCGATACTGAATGCTCTTGTATCTGCTGCGCTTGTAAATCCACTGTTATCAGTAAATCCGAAGTCAAAGTGCATTCCGTTCTTCTGGAACTGAGCTGCTGTATCTACATTGATATTCTTTTCGATCGATACGGCAACATTTCTTTTCTTCACGATAGTCCAGTCGTCAACCGTGATCGTCTCATCAGGATTTGAGCCGACAGTCAGCTGTGAAAGATCGATCTCACCGCTGTCAAGAACACTGCCGTTGCTGTCTGTTATGGTCCAGTGAGCTTCTCTGATGCCGGAATACGGATCCTCAGCAGCAAGCCTGAAGCTGGGAGCGGAATTGTAGAGAGTAACACCGTCCCTGTCGCGGTAAGAAGTATCGGGCATCTGGATATGTGCGCTGCAGTTTTCAACGTGCATTTCCTCTGTTTCGACGATAACGCCGTCAGGAGTTGTCCAGTCGCTCTCGTTGCCTGCCTTATCATAAGCTTTTGCAACGATCTGTCCGTCAAACGCCTCTACAACGAAATCAATTGTTTCAGTGTCTGAAAGAGGAATTACAGTCTTTCCGGAGATGTTGTTGAGGTTATTCTTCAGCGGAGCCTTTCCTTCAGCATCAAGCACCATATCTTCATACTTTATGAAACCGTACTCTATTCTATCTATGCCTGATTTGATATTTGTCTGGTAATCTCCGTCTGCTCCGGTATCGTTGCTTGTAACAGATACCGTTACTGCGTTCTCGAAATAGTAACCGTAAGGAGTGATAGCGAAATCGTATTGATCTCCTATCTCCGTCTTTGTCTTGTCACCGTCAGTTTCCTGACCTACAACATCAACAAATGTGAAGTTGCTGATAGCAGGCTTAACGTCCTCTGTCCTTACATTCACCGTATTTTTCTCGGAAACATTGCCAACATTGTCCGTAACAGTAAATGATATTTCTCCATCAAAGTTGGGATTTACAATAAATACACGCTTGCCGTCAACGACACCCTTATCCTCAATAGTATTGTGCGATTCCTGATCACCACCGTTAATAGGCTTGGGGTCGATCTCAACTTTTCCGGCATCTGTGCCAGAGCCTTCATCTGAAACACTGACAGCGATCGTAACAGGCTTATTTGTCCATTTGTCATTGGTGTAGTCACCGATAACGTTGCCGTTTTCACCCATGATCTTCATTTCCACAGCATTGATAACAGGCTTCTTCTTGTCAACGCCAACAGTTTTAGTTTCGCCATCTTTGCCATCTTTAGAAGACTTGAAGCCGGAATTATCCTCTGCCAGAGCTGTCATAGTGTACGTGCACCAGGTGTCTTCCGGAGTAGCAACAGAATTGACATCGAATCTGAACTTATTTCTTAAATTATCAAGGATAACATCTGCGTCAAGATAATTCTCATTATCCTTCACTAATTCAGGTAAGTCTGAATATTTCTTTGTTATATTATTTTTTTCAGTTCCGACAACAGGAACAGCCTGATCGCCTTCTTTTTTAGCAACGACCTTATACTGAACGTTGTTTACACCTGACTGCTTATCAAATGCTGATACGTTCCACTTATAGTTGTCATTGCTGAACCAAAGGATACCATTATCCTCATAAGTAACGGGCTTTTGCTCAGCATTCTCAACAGCTGTCGCATCAAGTGTCACCGTAGGCTTATTGGTTTCTTCTTTTGTGGAGTTTTCGAGAACTATCCCACCAAACTTGGAATTTACTACGTCAAGTCCTCCGTATTCGCCCGAGAATTCTCTCTCTGTTTTGTCGATCATTTCCTTGCCGGACAATTTGACCCACATATTCTCGCTCTTGATCTCTATGCCGCTGTTAGAGGTTGAATATGCAACTGCATAAACTCCGTTCTTTATAATTGCGTCAGTGTTACTGTCTACAGAAATAGTCCAGGTCTTGCTGAGCGTATCGTGTTCCTTAACAGTATCGGTATCTGTATTGGTATTGGTATCTGTATCTGTTTCTGTTTCAGGTTCAACATATTCGATCTCATTGCCTTCGCTGTCGAAGAGCTTTATATCCTTTAGCTCAGCCTGAGTAGGATAGCTATTTTCTGCATCTACTGTTATTGTGATACTGTCTTTTCCGAAAATACCGAAAGAAAGGTATCTCAGGAAATCTGTATTATTCTTGACCTTGATCGATTTTATGACCGGCTTGGGATAATAGTATACAAAGTTCAGAGTCTCTTTTCTGATAACGTTATTATCATCAAGGTAATAGAAATCATAGGTTTTTAAGCTGTCATCGTTTGCTTTGATAGTGATCTTATTGCCGGTAGTGAACTTGTATGTGCCGTCACCAATGCTTACACGCTTGCCGGAAAAGTCGATACTGTGTTCCTGTGTAACATCCAGGTTAAATAAATACTTTCCGTTATTCTTCCTTTCACCCTCATCCACTTTAATTGTGTTAGAATTATTGAGTCCCGGTGTAAATGAAGTAATTGTCGGTAAGTAGTCACTGCCAACGTTTCCTTTGATCTCTTCAGCTGTGAGTTCCTTTGCTTCTCCCAGTGTGATACGATAAGCCCACTGTTTATTCTTGTGATTGAACTTGTAGTTGAATACAGCATCATTCACACCGTCATGGTCACCGTCAGCTTCACTGATTTCGAGAGCGTTGAAAGTTGGAAGTTTTTCATCTTTTGCGTCTATTTTTATATTCTCTTCCGCAGAGTATACTGTTTTATAGGCGTCTGAAAGCATTTTACGTGTTTCTCTATCAGACGGGACAGTAGTATAACCGTCGAATATGCTCAGATCAACCGCTTCTATCTGTTTGACATAATATCCGTTTCTCGGTATAACAGAAAGTGTAAAATCTTCATTTTCCAATGCGGAGTATGTTTCATAGAAGAACTGTTCATTGAGCTTGCTTGGAGAATTCCAGTTATCCTTTTCATCCTTGATTATAAGATTACTTGTGTCGCGGCTATCTCCATAAATGGCAAGGCTCATCTTATATGAAACATTCTTTAACGTCAGAACAAAGACGTTATTGCCGTTCATATCAGTATTTACTTCGATTGAATTAGCTTTGTCCTTTAACTTTAAATTGGTGTAGTCATTCTTATATTCAAGCTGAGTGATACTGATACCTTTTTTGCTGTAGAACGTGACTATGTGATTTTCACCTTCGAGAGCCTTTTCAAGCTCAACCACGTTTCCGCTCTCATCGGTCACAACGCCGTTCTGGTATTTATAAAGCCTATCGCCGTTTTGAATCGTAACATACTCTATGAGGTCGCTGCCATCAGAATTGTCGAGCTGTCTGAACGAAAAGTTATAGCTTATCTCATAATCAACATTGATGCTGATATCGCCGTGAATGCCATCTCTTCTGAGCTCAAAGGTCTTTGCATCATCTCCGGTGAAATATGCATTGAGTCCCTTGTTATCGACTGTATGCTCCTCGGGATTTACTACCGCACTATTTCCGTCAGCAGTTGTGATCGTGATGCTCTTGACCTTTACAACATCATTTCTTAACTTGATATTGTTATCATAGCTGATAGTTACATGGTCGTTTCCTGCTGCGAAGGGATTCGGATAGGTCTCTCTTCCGTCGACCTTGACCATAACGTAATTAGGTGTCGAGTTATTATATCCGAGGTATTTTACCTCTTCCCTGTTCGCATCAACAGTTATGTCTCCCTGTGCATTTTCGATAACAAGGTCGCTGCTTTGCACTGATTTGCCGCCGCCTGAAAGTGTGACCTTATAACCGTCAGGGATATTCTTGGGTGAGAATGTTACAGTGTCGCCCTCCTTGAAGGTGCGTTCACCGTTCTCGTCCCTCATATTATCGGAGGATACATCCACCTGGTCAGCATAATTTCCGCTTAAATTGATCTTGAAGCGTTTTTCCTGTCCATCGACCTCGTCACCGTTTATCTCAACAGCAACAGGCTTTATGTACTCATCGTCACCGATGACAACCTTGCAATGCTCAGCAGGTGTGATCTTTACGACCTCGCCGTAGTAATACGGCATATCATCGTCCTCGCAGAATCTCTCAACTGAATATGTGTCACCGGGCTCGAGATCCTGTGTCCTGAGCTCTGCGAATCCCGTTAACGATGTGTTGAATTCAGCATCTTTAAGGTTGACTGTTACCTCTTCGCCGTCTGCATCAAGAACGACAGCCTCATCGTTGATCTCAACAACGGAAAGCTTGTCATAATCATCGGGGATAACAACATCGTATCCCTCATCTTCTTTGACGATGAAATAGCTGAGCTGCTCGTCATCTGAAAGGTCAAGTGTCATAGCTGCCGCATTCACCTTTGCAAGATCAATGGTATATTCCACCATAAACGGATCTTCAGCTGCTTCTGCACCTTCCTCAGCCGCTTCTGCTTCTTCGCCTCCCTCAGCTTCTTCCGGTACCTCACCTTCCTCAGGTGTTTCTTCCTCGGTCATTTCCTTTATCAGTTTATATGGGGTTATGACAGGGACCTCATCCTCATCAAAGAATTTTGGAGTTATCTTCAGGATATTCTCTGTTTTTTCATCAAGAATGATACCTTCCTCGGGGAACGGGACCTTCTCCTCATCTGTTCCTTCGGCATCAGCACCGTTGAGTTCGGCATTGAAGAACCTGTTAAAGCTGTCAACATCGTTTACCTTCAGGACTTTAGCTCCGTCATTGTTCTTCTCAACATAATAATAGAGAAGAGAAGAAAAATCAGACTTCTGAGCAACAGTCACCTCATCATCGCTCAACTGCTCGCCTGTATCAGCAGCATTGCTTACTGCAAGAATACAATCAAAAGTCGTATTTGCTGCAAATATCGAAGCAGCAAGAGTTGCAGCAGATATTCTTTTCAGCAATTTGGATCCTTTCATTTATCTCATCCTTTCATTATTATTTTCAGGTATGAATAATTCTTTCCGTTAAATACTGCGTGAAACAAGAACGTCATCCCCCACGCCCCATAGAAAAAGAATCTTGTATTACCCTTTACTATCCCTGTCAACACAACGCATAAAACGCAGAGCGTTGCAGGGATCATTATCAGATCCATCAATTTGCCCTGTCTGCACGAGAAGAACCTCAGTGCACCGGGCAATCCCTTTATGTTTCCTTTTTTCTCGTCCTTTTTTCTTCGCTTATCTGCAAGAATAAGGAAGAGTGTACCTATTGCCGTTCCCGACCAGAAAAAACCGCCTGCCGCGTAGGCAAGTATCCTTAAATAGAGCGGTCCGTTGAACCTGCCTGCTCCCATAAAGATGAAGCTGAGCGGGACGAGCGCATAACCTCCAAGCATCATAAGGAACTGCCGCTTGAAGGTTTTTCTATCAGATGCCATCTGTTACCCCCAGGATTCAGTTGATCGATTCAGCAGAATGTATAAGCATAATATCCTTTATGATCTTGAAGTTGATATCTTCAGGTCTGAACTGATTATGGCTGACGTCATCAAGACGCGATGTTTCGCCGTCTCCGACCATAAAATCGATTGAGCCTGCTGCTTGTCCAAGCTCTCCGCGCTGTGCAATATTGTGTACAGGCTGGAGATATATCTTTTCTGCGGAGGAAATAGATGTGCTCATATCGCTGAGAAGTGAGGTCTGTGCAGGCTCCTCCTCAGGCTGCTGGACCGGAGCTGGCTGCTGAACCGGAGCTGGCTGCTGTTTGCTGAGCAGTGTCGTCTGTGAATTATCCGGTGTAAGCAGTGTCGTCTGTGAATTATCCGGTGTAAGCAGCGTTGTCTGCGAATTGTCAGCGACAGGCTCAGCCGGCTGAACAGCTTGTTCTGTAAGCAGCGTTGTCTGAGAGGCATCACCTGCAAGAACAGTTGTCTGCGGTGCATCGCCTGCGGGAGCCTGAGACGGGATCACCTCAGTATCATGCTGATAAGAAGCGTACATCTGAGGCTGAGGAGCTTCAGGCTGAGGCGCCGGCATAAGAGGCTTAGGAGCGTAAGCCTCCTGCTGATAATTCTGCGGCTGATACTGCGGAGAATCGAGCCCCGGGATATTTGGTCTTCCCGGAACCGCCTGAGTATTGTTTTTGATACGATTGAGCTTTTCGGAAAAACCGGAATGCTGTTTTATCCTTCCCTTCTGATTCTTACCGTTGTCGCTCTTCAGATTCGGATTGATGAGTCTGCCTGTAAGTGCATTCTCCTCTTCCATCTCACGGATCTTCTGCTTCTCGGCACGTCCCGTCTTCATATCAAATATTCTTTTTATATCGAATACGAAGAACAGCACTACGGAAACTATGAAGAACAATATTGAAAATGCGACACATATCGCAAAACCTGTATTCAGGATAGTTATCGTTCCCTCGCCGCCGGAAGCGGCAAGCTTAACTGAAATAAAGTCTGTCATATCTGCACCTCACCTTCTTAACCCGATTTCCTCTGAGCAGCAGCATAATCGACCTGCTTGAGGGTTATGGTGATCTGTTCCTTGATCTCTGAAACTATCGGTGCATGAAGTTCCTCTCTGTATGTTTCCCGTGAAGATATAGCATCAAGGTTGGCACTCACTACTTCAAACTGTCGTTTTATCTCTTCAACTCCGACCTCGTTCACGAACACATCGGCTTCGCTGTAAACGGTAAGCGAGAATCGCTTGTAGATATCAAGTGCCTGTTTAACATTTTCATTTACTTCGATATTTGAGTTCATAAGATCAACATAATCATACCAGTAATCCTTATATGTGTAATCCATATCGCCCATATTGTTTATCACTCCGCCGTTTCTGATAAACTTTGCCATTCCGATCAGAGTCTCGGTCTTCTCGGCATATTTACTGGAATCATGCTTGCCGGCTTTTTTTGCGCCTTCTGTGATAGCATGTTTATCGACCTCATCGAACCAGACGAGTGAATTCTGAGCACCAAGCGCAGGATCTTCATACGCAAACAACAGATTTCTTCCAACATCATAACAGAAATAGGAATAACCCGGAAGATCCGCCTTCTTGAATTCGGCTTTATTATTGGTCGTTATCCTTGTAAAAATCGAGAATTCATTGCTGTCGATACCGTCAGAGTCGTTGATCCTCTCCAGAAGGAGCTCATAGCCATCCTTCTTATCCGGCTCCAGAGAAATTGCTTTTTCGAGGTATCTGTAATTCTCGTTCGGGTCTTCGTATACCTGCTTGGACAAATTGAGATATTTTCCATATGTATCAGAAGTTGCCGCTTTTGCACCAGCTTTGAATCCGCACGCTCCGAGCGCAGTAACGACTGTGAGAACTGATGTGGCGATAAATGTACGCCACTTCAATGTCTGTATACGCTGGCTCTCAACATCCATTTCCTGGTAATGCTCAAGCGCATACATCAGCTCAGCACACGACTGATAGCGCTCACTCGGATTCTGTTTGGTACATTTTAATATAATAGCTTCAAGTCCTGATGAAAGCAGCGAGTTCCACTGTCTTATCGGATACATCTGATAAGGATATGAACTCGGGCTATGATTTGTTACAAGGTGATACATAGTTGCGCCAAGACAATAGATATCGGTTCTCGGGTCAGTCTGACCGTGTCCGCCAAACTGCTCCGGGGCAGCATATCCCTTTGTACCAAGGCAGGTCGTATCAGCAACGCTCGTGTCCTTGAACTCACGCGCTGTACCGAAGTCGATAAGCATTACCTTGCCATCAGGCTTTAGCATTATGTTTGCAGGCTTCATATCTCTGTAGATAATAGGGGGCTTTCTTGAATGAAGGTATCCAAGCACGTCACACAGCTGCTTGGCCCATTCAACAACGTCCTCCTGGCGCTGTGCGCCTTCTTCCTTGAGTATCTTATCGAGGGCATTTCCCTCGATATAGTCCATTACAATAAGGAAAGTATCCCTGCTGTCAATAACGTCAACGATACTTGGCAGGTTCGGGTGATTGAAGCGTTTGAGCATATCTATCTCAGCAACAAGTCCCTGTTTAACGACGTCAAAGTCCTGCTTTCCGTCCTTGCGTACCTCCTTGATAGCCCACTGCTTGTTCGCTCTTTCGTTCATCGCGAGGTAAACAACGCTCATTCCGCCCTTGCCGATAACATTGAGTATCTTATATTTTCCGTCGATTATCTGTCCTATTTCAAGCATAACAACACACTCAATCCACACGCACGAGAATAGCAGTTATATTATCTGTTTCCCGTCTGCTTTTATTTAACTCAGTAAAATAAATTAGGGTATCCTTCATGGTCTTTTCATCTGAAAGCATCTGTGAATTCATTCTTTCAAAGAATTCATGCGGAGCAACAACGTGGCGGAATCCGTCACAGCAAAGCAGGTAGCAATCGCCCGGCTTTACCTCTTCAGAATAGAAATCAGGATTTATAACATCGCTTGCACCAACGCACTGTAAAAGGACATTTCTCCTCTCGCTCACGCTCGCCTCCTCGGGAGTCATTCTTCCGAGGTCGATCTCGCGCTGGATAAAGGTCTGATCCTTTGTCAGCTGGTATATCGTATCCGACATTTTATATACACGTGAGTCACCTATATTCATTATATAGTAGCGTCCCTGTGCGAAGAGCATAGCAACGACCGTTGTTCCGAGGCTTGTTCCGCATCTCATTCCATAGCTTGCTATCCTTGCATTCATATCAAATGCGATATTGCCGAAAGCGTTGAATATCACCTGATGTGAAAGCCCGGATGCAACTGCTATCGGAAGCTCCTTGTTGAACCATTCGGAAAAAGCTTTTATAAGTGCGGAACTGGCGACCTCTCCTTTTGAGAGGCCGCCCATTCCGTCACATATTACAACCAGCAGAATATTCCCTATATCAGTCTCTGCCTCCATAATAAGAGCAGAATCCTGATTTGTTTTCTTCTTTATACCTACATCGGTATGTACAGCTGTAATAAATTTCATTTTTTATCCTCTGAACTCAAATTCCTCGTCAGCGAGCTTGATAACATCACCGGTATGGATAGGCTGAGGAGTATTTGCAGGGATCTGTCTGCCGTTGATGTAAGTAAAGTTGCTTGAATTCATATCTGTGATGAAGTAATTTCCGCCGTTTACAGTGATCTTTGCGTGCTGGCGGCTTACTGCATTGTTGTTTACACAGTAGTTGACTCTGCTGTTTTCCTTACCAATGATGAAGTCGGGTGAAGAAATCGGAACATTAGTGCCTGTCTTCTTGCGGATGAGGGTTGCCCTGCCCATTGCTGAACCGCCGCCGAGAACTGAAGTTTCACCGGCACCGGAGTTGAGGAGAGATGTCTCGCCTGCGCCTGTATCAGCAGCTGTAACACCGGGATTATAAGGAGCGGGGTTTACAGGAGCCTGAGGGATCTGATTTACAGGACCACCCATAGGACGTGCAGGAACAGGAGGTGCTGCAACAGGTGTGGGCTTCTTTCTGCTCATAAGAAGAATAGCAACGATGATAGCGATGATGATAAGTACAACAAGAACGATAGCGATAATGATTATCCACTTGATATCAAAGCCGGAGCCTTCATCCTCAACAGCAGGCGCTGTTATAACGGGATCGGGTTTTACGGCAGCGGTCGTTGCAGGTGCAACTGTTGCAAGTGTAGGAGTTTCAGCTTCCTCACTTACAGTCGTTGTCGTCTTGGAGCCTGGTTCTATATAATTATACTCGATGCCGAGAGTATCAAGAAGCTCTCTGATCTGATTGATCTCGATAGCATAGTAGAAGTTGTCATATACGCCCTGGTTGATACCAACGACATTTCCGTCTGAATTTACGAGAGGTCCGCCGGAGTTGCCCTCGCTGATATTAGCACTGTGCTGTACGAGCTTTGTATTGCCGCCGTTGTTGAAAACGTAATTTGTCTTTGAAACTGTACCCTGTGTTACAGTAACATCGTCTGCAACGTAAGCTGTGTAATTTGTATGGTTCTGGAAGTCTGTGATGTTTGACGGGAAACCGAGAGCATAGACCTCCTGAGTCTGCTGAACACTGTCACTGTCTGTGAGAGCGAGCGGATTCTTTGTGGTAAGATCGGTATTGATAGTGAGGATAGCGTAATCTCCCTCGTGGCTCTGTCTTGTAATAGTAGCCGGCTCCTTGACGTCGCCGAGAATCGCTACCTGTACCTTGACATAGTCTTCATCGAACTTATGCTCCTCGCCCATCTTCTCTGTGAAATACTGAGCGATGAGAGGCTTGTCTGCATCGTCGATAGTAACAACGTGGTCACAGGTGAGAAGAGTTGAGCGGTTGATAAGGAAGCCGGTACCTGTCTGGATGAGAAGATCCTCCTGCCCTGAAGGCTGATAGTGTACTTCGACCTGAAGGATACCTGATTTGTCTTCGTTTACGGCTGCGTTCGTAAGGATCGCATTGCCCGTAAGCGCTGTGAATGATAGAGTGGCTGTCATTGCTGCAGTCATTGCTGCGGCGGCAACTGCTGCCGAAGCGCGTTTGATGATTGTTGTGATTTTCATATGTTTCCTCCTTAATATTATAACAGAATTACTCTGCATAATCCTTAGCTTATAAGACCGCCGAGAAGATCAGCGGAATTCTTGTTGTTTGCCTTTTCTGCGTCATTGTAAATATCAAGCGCATTTTTCATCATACCGGCTCTGGCTGTGAGTGCATCTGCCGCCGAAGAAACCGAGCCTGAACAGGACTTTGCGTATGCCCTGATCGTCTCTGCACTTTCACCGGACCAGAAATCCTCAGTAAGGCTTATCGCTGCGCTGAGCTTGTCTGATATAGTCTTTATCCTGTCGATCGATCTTGATATTGTGTCTGCGGAAGCCGTGACCTCTGACAGATTGATCTTTACCTGTCCATCATTCATATCTGTTCACCTCTTTCAGATCCTGAGCCCTGAGACGAGCATATCAAGGCTTTGCTCGCTCTCCTCATCGACGATACAGACCGCCTTCAGCACTTCATGCAGCTCATTGAGCTCTTTGACAGCCTCTTCAAGCTGAGCTATGTCACTGCTTAGTCCTGCGATCAGCTTTCTGCCCGCCTCACCTTTCCAGCTGACAGTGATCGCATCTGCTTCGTTTTTAAGAAGCCGGAGCTCGCCGCTTAGGTCATCGGTGAGTGTTGAGATCTGCTTTGTCACCGCTCGCAGCTGTTGGACATCTGAACCAAAAACACTGTTATCCATAGAGCATACCTCCATTTTTGTAAGATTTTATGGTCTGATTATACTCCATTGTGATAAAACAATGTATAATTACTGACAAAAAGCACAATTAATACGACAAACAGCACAGATAATGCGTGAAAAATAGTGGCTTTTCGGGTGAAACAGACTTTATCACACAGTTTTCG
>Ga0255060_10000023_pt1 | contig 22621 bp, 1 predicted proteins | sample 172RNAGHGlowgp2_FD_183094 | JGI IMG/M metagenome (GOLD analysis project Ga0255060, IMG submission 183094) | Metatranscriptome of sheep rumen microbial communities from Palmerston North, Manawatu-Wanganui, New Zealand - 1728 RNA GHGlow gp2... | ecosystem: Host-associated > Mammals > Digestive... | reverse complement strand
CTGCGACCGCACTGTCAATACCACTGTCAACAACGTAGTAGAGGTTGTTGACAGTGGTATTGACAGTGCGGTCGCAGCTCTATCCGCCTACTGTGGTGGTGAGTTTGAATGAGATAGAGGCAGAGCCGCCTACGGGGATGCCCTTGTATGTAGCCTTGTTGGTATTGGTAGCACCATCGAACGAACCGGGTGTGCCGTTTTCGGTGTACCAGTATGCAGCCTTCTGGATGTCTGTGGTAGGCTCAGCGTAGTAAGCGGTGAGCTCGGTGATGCCTTCCGCGTTGCAAACCTTGGAAGCCTGAACAGTGGGCTTCTCAGCATTGTTTTCAACGGTGAGCACGCCAGTAGCGGGACATCCCTCAACACCTTCTTTGGGCGAGATGGTCCACTGTACTTTTACGCGAGCGCCGTCTTCAATTGCAACAACAGCCTTCGGGTCGTTGAGTTTGTCGGCGGCAATGGCATCGGCCTTGCCTTCCGAAATAGTCCACGTGCCCTCATAGCCGGTGGCAGCCTGGGTGGCGTTGAGTTCAAACTCGTTGACACAGGTGTAATAGATGGGTGAAGTGTAACCGATGAACGCCTCAGCCTTGCGCGAGTCGTTGTTGATGACTGCGAGGTCTTCTGCAGTGGTCTCGCAGAACTTCTTAGAGCCAATCTCCATCCAAGTAGTCCAAGAGAACTTGTAAATGCCGTTCTTGGGCAGATTCCTTACAACAGTCTCGTACTTGGAGTCTTCTTCGATGAGGGCGTTGACAGTTTCAAAATCTACGCCGGTGGGAGCATCCACGCAAGTCCACTTGCCCTTGGCATTTTCGTAAGACTCGATGGACTTAGCCTTGAGAGCTGCCTCAGGCTTGGTATCGCAATATACCTGGCTCTTGGTGATAACCTCTGCAGGTACAGTGTAGTTGAGAACTTTAACAGTCTTGGCATCAGTACAAGTCTTTTTGCTGATGTTTGCGTCATTAGCTTCAGCGTCGGTCTTCTTGACATTCCAAGTAAACAACTCGCCCTTTGCTACATTGTAAGCGGTGATCTCATTCTCATTGTCAGCACCCTGCTTAACATCATTGGTTGCGTCGAACGACGAGCCAGTGGAAGTCCAGTAGCCAATAGCGGTATTGCCGTAAACAGTCTTGGTGATGTCGATAGCCTTGAGCTCTACGTTGCCATCGCAGCTTACAAACTCGTCGGCCTCGGTCTGAGCCTTCACGTAGTTGTTGTGGATGGCGATGGTCTTGCTGTCGGTACAAGCGGCGTCGGTCTGACCGGCACGACTGATAGTCCAAGTGTATGTGCTCTTACCAATGCCAGGATAGAGTGTCAACGACTTGTTGTGAACGTCGGTACCCTCGGGCAGGCCATTGCTGGAAGACCAAGTACCAGTAACACCAGCTTCGGCAGCCTTTGCAGAGATGGTAATGGTGGCATCGTCGGCTGTACATACCCACTGCTCCTCGGGGCTTTCGAGTTCGGCTGTGCCAGCCATGAGGTTGGTGATTGTTACTTCATCGTAGTTTTCAGCGCAATTTTGACCTTGGTAGTTGACAGTCCACCTGATGGTGTTGACGCCACGCTTGAGGTTTGTAACGGTGTTCTCAGCCTCAGTGAGCTCCTTCTCCATAGTAACGCCTGCGGGCACAGTCCATTTGCCGGAGAACTTATCGCTGAGGTCGCCGGTGGGCAGTGTACCCTTGATATCGGTAGATGTAGCACAAGCAGCCGGCACGTAGCCAGTAATCGACGGCGTGAAGCCGTAGTTGGTCAAAGTGATGGTGTTGGAAGTCTCACAGTTGGCAACCTTCTTGGAGCTTACAGTCCATATAACGTTCGTGGCGGTTGCCTCAGGCAAGCCTTCGAGAGTAACGGCTGCAGCGTCTGCACGGGTGCTGGTGATGGTGACATTGGCGTCATTGGACTTGAATGTACCCATGCTGGACTCCTTGGTCCAGTAGCCAAATTCGTTGATGTCGTCGCCGAGCGAGCCATTGAGTTCAAAATTGCCTTCGCAATTTGCAATGTCGGAGAGCTGTACAGTGGCGGGCTTGCGGTTGTAAACCTCCACGTAGTCGCTCTTCGTACAGGTCTTGCCACCGGTCAATGTCCTTGTCACCTTCATAGTGAACTTAGCAGATTCGCCAGTGAGCGTGAAGTGCGGCTCAGAATTGTGTTCCTCGCCTGCATCGATAGTGGCATTTTCGGCAGTCCACTCGATAGCGTAATCGTTGGCGTATGTCTTGCCATGGAGCTGACCTGTAGTACCACAGATGTTGATTTCCTTGCTGTCGGTATTGGCATTAGCATCTGCCTCAAACGACATATTGTGCAAAGATATTTCCTGTGTGCTCTGGCAGAAGTTGTCGTTCTTGAGAGCCTTGTCGTTTTCAGAGTAGTAGTTCTTGACAGTCCACATAAACCTGTTTTCGCCCTTGCCGAGATGTTCAACGTGCATGAAGTTGTTGGTCTTGTCGGCGGAAGAAATGTTGGCGTTGGCGTCGGAAATTTTTATAAGCGACCACTCGCCCTCTGCCGTTGTGGGCAGAGAGGTGGCTGTCATAGTATAGTAATCCTCACAGAGATACTGATCTACGAGAGGAGTACCGTTGTACTGCTTGTTGGATACCACGATCTGAGCGGGCTGCGGCGGACACTTAGCAGGAGTGTAAGTGGCGTCGGTGAGAGTCCAGATGAACGTGGTCTCGCCTGCGGGCAGGTTGGTGACTTGGATGCTGGGTTGGTTGGTAGCGGTATTGCCAGCAAGCACTGATGCCGGAAGCGAAGTCCATGTACCCTTGACGCCCGACTGCGGTGCCTCTGCATCGAGGTTGACAGTGGAAAGACACTTGTCGAGTGCTTCGGGATTGGTGGTGATGTGCGCTACGTAGGCGAGATTGTTGATTACAATATTGTCGGTGGTAGTACACTTAGAGTCGGTGCCGTATCTCCTTGTAACAGTCCAGTACACATTAACCGCGCCGTTAGGCATATTGGAAACGGTGGTGGAATTGGAAGTCTTGTTGGAGAACGTTGTATTGCCGTCGGCTGTCCATACACCAGTCTCGCCTTCGCCTTCATACATAGGCTTCGTAGCATCGAGTGTGAGCTGAGCGTCGCAGTTGACAAAATTGTCATTGAACTTATCCTTGCCTTCGATGGTAGCCGTGGGTTTGGGATTGAACACGGTAACCTTCTGAGTCTTGTCGGGACACTTGGTGCTCGAAACAGTCCATACAAACTGGTTGCCCTCCTTCTTATTGTGAAGACCAACTACCTTGACGCTTCTTACAGAGGTTTCGGTGGAAGTGGTGGTGCCATTTTCTGTCTCCACCTCGAACGAAGCGGAGCCACTGGAAGTCCATTTGCCAGTCCAGGTATCATAAGTGCCTTCGGGAAGTTCGCCGATTAAGGTCTCGTAATCACGGCAGGAGGTGTAAACCTGCTTGTCTTTTGCAATGGTGAAGTCGTAGTTGGTGAGCGGTATTGTGGCAACACTCGTACAGGGAACACCGTTGATGTCCCTTGTAACGGTCCACAGAATGTTTACCTTCTCACCTGCGGCGATATTCTCGTAATTGATGGTAGAAAGCGCTGATGCATTGTCGGATGTCAATACTATTTCAGCAACAGTATTTGCATTGCCGGCGAAATTGCCCGACTGAGTCTCAAACTGCTTCGACCATGTACCGGTCACTTTGCCCTTGCCATTGACGATGTCGTCGGTATTGGACATATTGAGTGTTGCCTTGCCGTCACAGACGGTGGTGGTGGAGGACGATGCAGAAGCCTCAATACGAGAATCGATAATGCTTACTTGGTCGGATGCGGGGCACTTGCCATCGTCGGTGGTAACACTCCACTTAAGAGTGATGCCGCTCTGGGTGATGCCATATACTGTGGCATTGTAACTTGTAGAGTTGGAGATGCGGACACCAGTCTGATCGGTGGCGTTGGCGTCATAGATTGCGAGAGGTTTGCCATCAGAATAAGTCCACACACCCTTGCGACCTGTGCCAGGATTAGAAGCGGTGAGTTCCATCTTATCGCCACAGACGTACTTGGTCTGGTTGGTACCAGCTGCATCAGCCTGTGCAGTCACAATGAATCGTGTGAGTTCGTAGTCTTTGGTATCCACACAGTGACGACCGCCATCTGCGTCTGCATACCAAATATTGCGAGTGAATGTGTATTTGCCGGGGGTAACGAGGTCAGAAATATTGAGCTCGCCATCATTGCTGGATATGCTCTTGCCAGTCTGATAAATTTCCTTGCTGATGCCATTAGAGTTAGCAATCGTGAACTCTGCATTCTCCGGCATATACTTAACAACCCATTCGCCCTGTCCATTCTCGACATGGGATACATCGCCTATGCCTGTAATTTTAGCTTCATTGCTACAGGTGGGTTCGAGAGTTGCAGAGCTGAGGGGTATAATGGCGGGAACTACGATGGTGACAAAAGCTTCCTTTTCACATTTCTTGCCCTTGTCGCCATCATTGCCATTTTCAATATGCCACTTGAACTGGCTACCGTTGGAAATGCCAGCCACAACGACTGAAGATGCTTCAAGTTTGTCGGTGATTTCCTCACCATTCACGATGTGACCTTCGCCACCAGAGTGCTCCCACCATCCCTTGGCGCCAACGTAGTTGGAAGCCGGGGAGGCACTGAGTTTGATTTCCTCGTTGCTGTTCGGGCAGACGAATACGCTGGTGTTACTTACCTTAGCCTCCACCTTGTTGTTGTAGAGGGTGATGGTGGCAGGTGTGGTGGAGCACTCGTTATTGAGGTTCCACTTAAATTCCACAGAGCCGTAAGGCAAACCAGACACCTTAGCCTGAATCTTGGAGGCTTCTTCATCCGGAATGGTCACGTTAGAATTGTCGGTGGACCAATAGCCGGTGACGTCGTTGTCGGGTGTTACTGCGGTAAGGTGTGCCACACCTTCGCAATCGATGTAGGAATCAGTAGCTACAATTGCAGGAGCAGAAACCTTATGGTTCTTGACGATTACCTGCGATGTCTTCTCAGGACACTGCTTGTAGGCGTAATGCCATGTAAATACATTGTCCTTGGCGTTGGAGAGGTCAGTTACCTTGGCACGCGGGTCGTTTTTGCCATCGGTGAGGCCAGCATCAGTGCCAGCAAATTTGGCTGATGTTTGTACAGCGTATTTGATGCCGCCGTTGGAATTGTCGGACCAGTAGCCGTGGTAATCTTCGAGCAACTTATTCTCCGAATCGGTGAGGAGAGGACGAGCCTGCAATGTATATTCATTGGAACAGAGCGAAACCTCTTCACCAGCCGTAGCATAGAAGTAGTCGTTGGTAACTTCTACGTATGCTTCGTCGGTACAGATGTCGTTGGCATTAGAGCCCCACTTGTTGGTGACAGTCCATACGAGCTCGGCGGTATTGCCTGCATTGTTGAGACCAGTGTAGGTGGCGGTAGTCTTGTCCACATCGCCTTCGAATGCACCGAGTGCGCTGTTGGAACGCTTAGACCACAAGCCGGAGAGCTTGGTATCGCGATTGTCGTATTCTACAGCCACGAGGGTAGCCTTGGCATTTTCGTCGCAGAGAGGAGCGGCGAGTTTTGCCTTGGCAACAGGCTTGGAGTTGTAGATGGTGAGGCTGCCAGAATAAGAGGGACAGCCCTTGATTTCGGTCTGGTCTTTCCTTGTGAGAGTCCAAGTCAGTTTTACGCTTTCGCCCGACTTGATGCCTTTGATTTCGGTATTGGCGGTGCTCTTATCGGCATCGGGAATCTTGGCAGTGGTGGAAGTGGTGTTGATAGTCCACACACCCTCGTAGTCGTCGCCCAAGGTGGTGGCATTGAGTGCAACATCTTCGCCGCAATTGTGATAAGTGCCGGTGAGGTTGTCCTTGACGTAGATGGACTTGTCGCCGTTGGTGACGATGGCGAGATCATCTGCAGTCTTCTCGCAGGTGCGGCCAGTAACGACGCCGTTTTCTACGACGTCCTTCCAAACTTCCCACTTAAATTCGTAAATGCCGCCGGGGATGTCAAGACCAGAAACCTGGGTCTCGACGCTGCTGCGAGTTTGAATCTTACCATTGATTTCGTCGATGGTGGTGCCGGTGGGCACGCCTACGCATGTCCACAAGCCGTGTGCACCCGTCATATTGAGAGGATCAGCCTGCAATGTGGCTGTGCCAGTGCCATCACAGATGAGTACCGCCTTAGATTTAACCACGGCGGGAATGCCGTTGTTATTGACCGTAACTGAAACTTGATCGGAACAACCCTTATTTTGATCAGGATCGCCGTTCTTGACATGCCAAGTGAATGTAGCACCCTTAGACGGGATGCCATATACCTTGGCAACATTGTTGTCGGGAGAAGCGGCATTGCCGTGCGGAGCTTCCAGTACACGCGCATTGTCGTTGTTGGCATCCAATGAGAAGTAAGCCGCAGCGTCATCGGTAGTCCACCAGCCTTCTGCGCCAGCATATTTGTCCCAAGCCTTGACGGCGACGAGTTCTGCGGTATTGTCGCAGCTCTCGAATACCTTGCTATCGACTTCAGCCTTTACAAACAGATTGTCGAAAGTCTTGGTATCGGAGAGAATACAATTGGAGTATGTATTGCCTTTGCGCTCGTATGTCCAAGTGAATTGGTTGAAGCCCTGGCCGGGAACAATAGTGAGACTACTATTGTTCTTATTGGCATCGGTGATTACAGATGCGGTAGTGGTGCTCGACCAAGCGCCTATGACATCGTCATCGGTAGGAGTAGAGCCGGTGAGAGTAATGGTCTGACCTTCATCCTTGCAGACCACCGCGTCAACAGCGGAGATAGTGGGCGCACCAGGATACATATTGGTAATTACCACAGATGCACTATTGTCTTCACAAGCAGATGCATCCTTGGGCGTTACAGTCCATACAAACTCATGCTTGCCGCCATTGTTGCCATCAAATTCTACTGTGGCAGTGGTGGTGGACTTGTCCGTATGGGTGATGGTAGCAGTGGATGTGCTGGTCCATTCACCTTCATACGTTACATTGCCGTTGGGCAATGAACCGTAAATGCTGATGGTAGTTTTGTTATCGGGTACGCCGCAGAATGTCATATCATTGGACCATGCAGTCGGCTTGTAGTTGTAGTTGGTAATGGTAACGGGAGTGCTTGCCACACAGTTGGTGAGTGTGGAGCGAGTTGACTTGACGTTCCATTTGAGAGTAACAGTCGTTGCGTCTGCAATGCCGGTGACAGTGACGATGTTGGTATTGGCGGTATTGCCATCGATGCCAGAGAATTTGCAGTCGTTTTCATTCTTGGTCCAGTAGCCAGCCTCGTACAAAGGCTCCTTGACAGATGCATTGAGCTGCTTGGTGCCGTCGCAAGTGGTAAGACCAGTGGATGCAGTCGGATTGGGAGTGCGGTCGTGAACAGTAACATTGTCCACCTTCGTACAAGTCTGATTTTCACCCTTTGCATTAGTAAATGTCCTTACGACAGTCCAGGTGAAATCATTGCTCTCTCCACTGAGGGTAAACGGAGCGTCATCATTGTTCTTGTCGGCGTCTTTAATAACATCCGTGCCATTAACAGTCCAAGTGCCTACACAACCAGTGATAACGGGATCTGCGCTGAGATTGCCAGTTTTGCCGCAGACGTCCATATCCTTCTCGGTGGAGCCTACATAGGCATCAATGTCGAAGTCCATATTGTAGATGGCTACAGTCTTCTCGCTCTTACAGAACTTGGTATCGTCGTCCTCGTCGTAGAAATTCTTGACAGTCCATACGAATGTAGTCTTGCCACGGCCAAGGTTGTTGATGGTCATATTGGGATTGTTCTCGTCGGCGGCTACGATGGAAGCACCAGTCACAGACGAACTTGCATCGATGGTCCATGTGCCTTTGGCAGTCTTCACAGGCATCTGATCAGCCTTCATAGTGTAACTATCGACGCAGATGTAATCGTCGTTGCCAGCGAAACCGTTCACCTGATTGTTGGTGATGGTAATCGGAGCGGACTTCTTGCCACAGGATTTGTCGTCGAGATTCCAATGGAATACGGTGTTGCCGTACGGGAGGTCAAACACTTCAATCTTGTCGGTGGATGCGTCTGCGCTGATGATGGCCTGGATGGTGGGATTTTCACAAGACCAGTATCCAGTGATGTTCGTCACAGGCGTAGCTTCGAGCTTAACATTGGCGATACACGGATCGAGAGCCTTGGGGTTGGTAAGGATTACGGGAGTGTACGACTTGTTGATAAACTCGACGGTGGCAGGTGTAGTACATTCGCCACGGGTAACAGTCCACGTGAGGCTAATCGTGGCGTTGGGTACCATATTGCTAAGTGTCACCTCGGGTTCGGTGCCATTGTCGGAGAATGTGGCATTGCCAGTCCACTGACCAGTCTCGTAATCAGGATACTGGAATCCAGCAGCTGAAATCGTCTTCTCGGCGTCACAGTTGGTACTATTGTTCAACTTGTCTGCATTGACGATGGATGCAACAGGCTTGTCATTGTAAATGACGAAGCTTGCGCTCTTCTCGGGACACTTGTCGCTCTTGACATGCCATGTGAACGTATTGCCAGCGGGATTGTTGGAGAGGCCAACAATCTTCACTGAAGATGCACTTACAGTGTTGGTCTGCGTAGTGGTATTGTTGTCGGAATTCACCACCTCAAACAATGCAGAGCCGTCGGAAGTCCACCAGCCTGTGCAGTTGTCGGACATATTGCCGGAGAGTTCGTAAGTGTCTTCACAGATATGCTTGGACGAGCCGCCATTGATGGAAATATCAAATCCATTGTTGACAAGCTCAATAGGATCGGTGGATACAGAACATTCCTCGCCATTGATGGTCTTGCTGATAGTCCACTTTACAGATACGCTCTGACCAGTGGGTATGCCGGTGTACACGATGGAAGCAGCACCGGAATTTTCAGTGGTCACAACGAGATTGTCATACGAATTGCCGCCATATACAAACTTGCCCGCCTGAGTTGGGGAAGCCTTCTCCCACTTGCCAGATACGACGTTGGAGATGGTATTGGAGGCGTTGAGAGTGCCTTCACCATTACAGATAGGATTGGTGGAGAGGCTTGCAGTAGCCTTGCCCTTCACGTTAGTGAGGCTGAGCACGTCGGATGCGGAGCAGGTGGTAGGCACGGTCTCCATAATGGGCTCACCGTTGTCATCAAGTACAGGCTGGTTGTTGGCATCCATCTTGACGCGGGTCGTCATCTTGGTGACAGTCCACTTGATGTCCATGCCATCCTCAGGGATGCCATATACTACGGCACTTGACAAAGTGCTATTGGAGATGCGGAAACCTGTACCATTCGCGTCGCCGACGGTGAGAGCTTCGCCGTTGGCACCTGTCCAAACGCCGCTGTAACCTTCACCGTGATTCGTTGCGGTGAGGGTGTATGTGTCGCCACAGACCTCCACTTCGGCTTCAGGACCCTTGAAGTCAGCCTTGGTGGTGAGGGAATTGTTTTTAACTGTAAACTCGGCAGAGAGCGGACACTGTGCCGCAGCATTGCCTTCCTGATACTGAACATCCCAACGGAACGTGTAAGAACCGCTGGCATTCATATTGGAAATATTGAGTATGTTGCTCTTATTTGCGTCAACAGAACCACTCACAGCCACACCAGTGCCGTTGAGCTCTACCTTGCCACTCTGCTCGGCAGGCTGTTTAGTGAGTGTCCACTTGCCCTTAGCGTACTGGTTGGTGAAAATCTGCTTTGCAGTGATGGAGATAGTGCCGTTGCAAGCGTCGAAGTCAGTGGAGGTAATCTGAGCTGCAATGTTGCAGTTCTTGACGGTGACAGTCTTGGTGTCGGGACACATATCAGTATGCACCTCCGTGCCATTTTCACCCTCGGTGGTAAGTACATCCACAACAGTCCATACGAATGTCTCGCCTGTGGAAGGTATGCCCCAGACTTTTACAGTGGAGAGGCTTGTGGTCTTAGTGGCTGTGGCATTGGAGTTGTCGCCAAATACGTACGATTCGCCGCTCTGAGCAGACCAGTAGCCGCGAGAATTAGCGTACATAGCAGTGTTGTCCTTTGCGCTGAGCTGTACAGAGCCGTCGCAAGATGTGAGCGGGCCTTCCTCAAGAAGCTCGGCTGTTACCTTGTGGTTGTATATCTGAATCTTTTCAGGAGTGTTGGCGCACTCGTTGTTGAGAGTCCAAGTGAATACATTGAGACCGTAGCCAAGGTTGTTGACAGTAATCTTGTAGTTGTTGTCGGAATTGCCAGTAGCCGAATGTTCGGTGGTATTGCCGAAAGTGCCTTCGCCAGTGGTCTCCCACTTGCCGGTGATATTGTTGATGGGCTTCTTGACGGCGAGCTCTACAGAACCGTTGCAGGTGCTCGTCGGAGTAGTAGTGGAGAAGCCTTCGTTGGTAACCTTGTTGCAAACGATGTGCATATTCACCTCGTCATAGCAGCTCTCATTCTGCGCGGATGTGAGAGTCCACTTGACAATGTTGTCACCGTACTGAAGATTCCTGATAGTGGTGGACGCTTCATTGGTAGTGGAGGCAAGCGAGGTAGCGTTGGCTGCGCCAAAACCTGCGCCCGAAACGCCGCCAGTAACTGTCCATTGTCCTGTGTAGCCATCAGTGCCAGCCACTACGCCCAGACCGCTGATGTCGTAGGTCGTAGCACAGGTGGTTACATTGCTCTCGCTGACTTGGGCGATAGGCTTGGTATTCTGTACGGTAGTTGTTGCAGTAGTCTGGCATGCATCGTTGTCCTTTACATAAACTGTCCAAGTTACCTGCTTGGGAGCACCAGCCTCAATGCCAGATACTGTGGTAGTGGCAGCATCGCTGGGAGTGAATGTAAGAGCGTTGGAAGCGTCTTTCCATTCGCCGCGCTCAGTGGATGCAAGAGTAGGTGCTGAAAGTTCGCCCGAAGTACCGCAGACTGTGATGCTGTTAACCACAGGAGCAGGCTTGATATTATTGATGGTTACCTTAGCCTCGGCAGTACAGCCGTTGGCCTGAGCATGCCATTTCAAGTGTGCAATAGTGACGTCTTTCTTGAACTCAAACGCGCTATTCCACGCTCCGGTTTTGTTATCTTCAAAGCTTTCACCCTTGCTGGTAAGTGTAATAGTCTCTTGTGTATCTTCTATAGTCCAGTAGCCGATGCCGTTCTGACTTGCATGGAGAGTGCCCTTGTCTCCGCAATAGTTGTACTCTTCTGACGCCGCACCATTCTCGAAGTGGGCGTAGGTGGTGAACTTATTGTTGAAGAATGTAAATTCGATGGGATCCATCGAGCATCCTGCCGCTGCATTGGAGAGAGTCCAGCTATATGTGAACTCTTCGCCGACGGCGGGTGTGAGGTTGGAGAACTTAATCTGGTTGTTGTCGATGGTGGAGCTAATGCTGGTATTATTGTTAGGTACTCCAACCTTTGCCCATGTACCCTTCCAGCCGGATTCAGGAGCAGATGCTGTGAGTGTAGCCGTAGAGCCGCAGACCACAGTCTTGCCTTCTGTACCATCCAAAAGAATCTTGACTGCGCTCTTGTCAACGCCCTGATTGATAATCTTTACCTTGGCGACCTTGGTGTTGCCACCGTTGTCACCACACTTGGAGCCATCCACACCAGATGTAACAGTCCATGCAAGAACGGTCTCGCCTTTGGGCAGGTTGGAAACATTGACACTGAAATTGGTGCTATTGTCAAACGAAACATCACTCTCTTTTGCACCTTCGGGAACGCTTACTACGCTCCACGCACCTTTTGCGCTATAGACAGAAGGATCGTTGGCCTCGAGGGGAAGATAATTCTCGCAGATGTAGCGCGTACCGTCGCCGCTAATCTTAGCCTCGAAGTAATCGACATTGAAATCTTGTGTAGCAGATACCTCACATTCCTTGTCGCTGCCTACGAGTGTATTCTTGACAGTCCAAGTAACGGAGTTTTCGCCATGCAGGAGTGTGGATGCACTGGTATTTACGGCATGCGGATTGTCGATGCCGACCTGAGTGCCATTCACCTTCCAAGTGCCTACCACGGTGCGGATGCCATCCTGCGACTTGGGGCTGAAATCGCTTGCAACGAGAGAAATGGTATTTTCACAGATAGTGGGATTTTGACCATTGACCTTTGCAGGCTGCTCGATGCCAACGTTGGAGGGCTTGTTGTTGTAGAATGTAACCTCGCCCCAGGACGAACACTTGGAGGTGGTGACTGTCCACCTGAAGATGTTGCCCATGGTGTTGCTGAGGTTTTTCACAGTGCCTTTTGCGATAGTGGCCTGGCTTTCATCAGTGAACTCTGCCCCACCCTGCTTGATGGTCCATAAGCCAGATGCACCTTCGATGCTGGGCAATACGCCTGTGAGTGCAATCTGGTCGTCACACACAGTGTAACCCTCGCCAGCCTGAGCTGTAAAGCCGTTGCTTACGATGGTATAGTCTGCAGACGATGTACACTTAGTGCCGTTGGAAAGTGTATTAACAATTGTGTAAGTAATAATCGCGCTCTCGCCATTCTGAATGCCGGTGTATTCAGCGGTGTTGTTGCTATTGGACTTGAAGCTGCCGTGATCCACAGAAGAAGACGACTTAGAGAACGTGCAAGTAAGAGTAAGGTTGGACGGATTGTTACCGTTGAGGGTAATGACGTCTTCAGGCTTGCAGACTTCGAGACCCGGGCTTGCCGTCACGGTAGCGGGCACAGCATTGTTGGTGATGTCGATGTAGTCGTTGTCGCTACAATTGCCGAGTTCAACGTTCCAAGTGAAACGCGTAGCATTGAGCGAAAGTTTGTTGACGATGAGCATTGCATCGCTCTGCACGGTAAACTTGCCTGTTGTGGATGCATTCGTCAGACCTTCCTTGCTGAAACGTCCGGTCGCGCTGCCGTAATTGGAAATAGTCCACCAGCCAGTTGCGCCGGTGGGCAGAGAAGGATTGAGGGTGTATGTGTCGGTACAGCCATCGTAATACTTCTCGACGCGGCTTGCGTCGGCGTCGGCTACGACACTATTGACATTCACAATGACATCCTCATGGCTTTCGCAGCTTGTGGCGCCGCTGCCCTTGGTGACAGTCCAGCGGAACTTGTAAGTGCCGGAGGCCTTGAGGTTGGATATATTAATGACGTTGGGGCTGTTTTCAACGGTGCCAAGGCTGATGTCTGACTTTTGGATGCCGGTGGTGGGCCATTCCTCAACGGTCCAAACGCCGTTGGCATGCTTGGATGTAACCTCATCCGCCTCAAAAGAGATGGCCTTGTCACAGATGGAAATGCTTGTGGGCACTCCATTCTCACGTGGAATGGCATTGGTTTGTCCATTGTTGACATACTTGACAACTTTGGCGGCAATCTCGTTGTTGGTTATTTTGAATACCTGTTCGTCGTTGCAGCCACCTTTATAAATTATGTTGCCATTGACATCCTTTAGAACGTTGCCATTGGCATCTTTATCTTCTTCGCCACCCTTGTTGACGTGCCATGTATATTTGATGCCGTCAGCATTGGCCGTTACCTTGACAGTGAAAGGACTTGCGGACTTGAAGTCGTCGGGAACATTATTCGGATCATAATTATCGTCGGTAGGCAACATTGTGGCGGGCTGTGCAGCCGTCCACCAGCCGTGCGCACCCGGATAAGCCTTGGAAGGATCATTCTGAGAAAGGATTTCAACGCCGCAGACCTCGCGTTCATCGTCAGGTCCGGCGGCAACGCCATTGTAGGTGACGGGGAACTCTTCGGACTTCTTGGTGCAATCCTCAGGCGCGCCTACAACGTGAACAATGTACCAGAACTTGTTGACACCCTGTTCGAGGTTCTTGGCGATTACGTTGCCGCAAGAGTTGCACTCTTCGGGGGTGGCGGGGTCTTCGCTGTTGTAATTGTAGAATACGACAGCAGCCTTGTCACTCTCCCAATGTCCCTCGACATTGACATTCTTGTCGGTGGGCTTGTCGTACCTGAGCTGAACTTGATCGGAGCAGACTGCTTTAGTGGGACCATAGACTGAGGTCGGAGCGGTGATGTCGCCGTTGGTGATTACGATAGACTTCTTGTTGATGCACGCAAACTTGGTGGGGTCATCATCGGTGGCATTTTCAGAAACAATGTTCATGATGTACCAAGTGAGGGTGTTGTCGCCGACAGCAAGATTATACACATTGACGCCGCCATCGCAGGTAGATGCCATTGTCTTTTCGGTCTCATTGACAGCATTGGCGTATGAAACAGCATTTTCCTTGTCAGCACCAAACCTCACATTGCTATTATCGGCCATCCAAACGCCCTGATAACCCGAAGGTACAGTTGCAGAAAGTTTGTAACCATCTGCGCCACAAACACTTGCATTTTCACCAGCGTTGATGGCGTTGGTGTAGCCATTGTTGACGATGAGAACTTCCTTCTCGCTCTTGCAGCCGCCTGCAAATGCGGCGTTGGTGCTTGTAACCACCCACTTGACGCGCACCTGGGCGTTGTCGTCCATACCAGAGAATGAGGATGTTGCGTCGGCGGCATTGGCGATAGTAATCTTAGAATTGGGATCCACTTTTTCCCAGCCGTATGTAACGCCATCTTTGGATTCTTTTGTGGCCTCGAGGTTGCCGCTGCCGGTACAAGTCTTAATGGGAGTTTCAGCGTATGCGTGTACGCTCTCGTCCTTGATGGTCACACGGTCGGATGCGGAACAGCCGTTTTTGGTAACCGTCCACACCATAATGGCAGAAGCATTGTCTTTGAGGGTTACTTTGGCGTTCCAGAGCGACTTTTGGTCGGCAGGAATAGTAACTAAATCTGCATTAAGAGTAGTCCACTCCGCCTTGTCGCCCTTAGTAGCGTCGAGAGTGCCGGGTGTGCTTGCCTTCATTACGGCAATGTTGCCGCACACAGGCATAGAGGTAGCGGTGTTTTCGGCGTAAGCGTCCACGGTGAACGAATTGTTGTTGACTGTGAACACAGCCTCGTCGGAACAGTCGGTGCCGTTGCTTACAACCCACTTGAACTGGTATGTGCCTTCCTTACCAAGACCAGTAACAACCGTAGTCTCGCTGTCGGGGCTGAGGATGTTGCCGTTAGCCTGGTTGAAAGGATCGAGGTCAGCCTTAGCATTCGAGCCGTGAGCCATTGTACATTCCCAATGACCCGTTGCGCCAGTGCCGGAAAGCGTAGGCGCGGTGAGTGTAGTCTTTGTGTTTGCGCCGGTGGGGTCTTCCGAACCGTTGCAGACGGTGATGGTCTGGTCGTTGCCGGCGTTGACTACCTTGCGGGTAACGGTAATGTAGTCAGGAGTGGGGGTGCAGACCTTCTTGTACTTGTCTTCATCTGTTTCTGCATCGGGATTTACAATGAAATCAAACTTGCGCTCTTTCTTGACATTCCAATAGAAAGTAACCGTACCAGTCAAATCCTTGACTTTCAGGGTGTTGGTAGTGGCGATAGAATTGCCGGTGGTGATTGTTTCGTCCCTTTTGCCACCCTCGGCAGTGGCATCGTCCACTTCGATTGTAACGTCATTGTTGGCAGTCCACCAGCCTGAAGCGCCGGGTTCGTACTGGGTGATGGCGTCGGCGTCGAGCTGAACATTGCCGTCGCAGGTCTCTTTGCTGTCGAGGGCGATGTTGGAAGTGATGCCGTTGTACCAAATTGTAACAGACGAAGCACTTTCGCACTTCTTGTCGCGGACGTGTCCCTCGGCAGCCTTGAGCTCGCGGGTGATGGTCCACACGAACTTGTTGTCGTTGGCTTTGAGACCAGTAACATATACCTGGGGCAGAGCCTTGTCGGAATCGGCGTTGGTTGCGCCGAAGAAGGCGTTGGATTCGCCGCTCTGAATGGACCACTTGCCAGTCTCACCGAGTTCCGGCTTGGGCTGGGTCGAAGAAAGGCTAACGTCGGGCGTACAGGTAACGGTATTGTTGGCGGGCGAAATAGAAGTAACCTGAGTGGAAGTCGGGTTTTCGATCACAACGTCGTCGTCGTCGCGGTAGCAGACTGGGGTGGTTTCATAAACATACGAGCCGTCAGTGTTAGTTTTGGCAACGCCGTTTTCTTTTACAACGAGGTATTTGCCAACGGTCCACTTGAACATATTTTTGGAAGCGGCGGAAAGGTTGGTGACAACGCCATCGGCCTTGGTGCTTTCGTCGCCGAAATAGCCGGCGCCAAGTCCGTCAAGCGTCCACACACCTTTATATATATACTCGCCGGCATTGTCATCAGGTTTTACGCCCTGCATTGTGTAGCTGCTCTCGTTGCACTCGGTCATATTGTCGAGGCCGGCGGAATAATTCCTGAAGTAATGGTTGGTGATGGAAATCTCTTTCGGGTTGGGACACTCAGAGCCGTTGGAAAGCGTCTTGAAAACGTTCCAACGCAGTGTAACGGTTGCGCCCGGCACGATGCCGCGATACCAAATCGTGGAAGTGGTGCGCTGTGCAGAACTGCTGAGAGCAACAGTGCCGTCGCTGGTGGCGTAGAACGCGCCCGACTTGGAAGCATCGGGATTAACCTCTTCCCAGTAGCCGGTAACGCCCGTCATACCAGTGATGTCGGGTGTGGCCTGAACCTGGACAAGACCTTCCTCGTCGCAGATGGGTCCGGGTGTGGCGGCAGAAAGTTTGACAGACGACGAGAACCGACCGTTGGTTACCAGAATGTAATCACTTGTGGGACAGCCCTTGTCGGGTGTAATAACGATTTCGATTTTCTTAGCCTCGGAAGTAATGTCGTCGAAAGTGGGCGAAAGCGAAGCATCTTCGATGGGATGCTCGTCGCTGCCCTTTTCAAATGTGTATGTGGCGGCGGCGGCGTTGTCCACAAACCATTCAATCTTAGACATCGCGGTAATGTCGAAGCCCAAACCGGGCTGAGCCTGTGGCGTGTATTTGTCGCCGCAGACATCTACGTTGGGGTCGTTTTCGTTTTTGCGGCTCTTGTCGGCGTTGACGGAATACTGGTAGGTTTCCACTACCACCTGTTCGGACGCCTTGCAGTAATACTCGGACGAGCCGGCGGCCTTGAGCCTCTTGACGGTCCATTCGTACTTGTACTGGCCGTTGACGAGGTTGGACGCGGTGGCGTTGTACGAAGTGGCGGGGCTGGGCAGCGCGGCGGCGTCGGTAATGCCGGCGGGGTGTTCCAAAACAGTCCACTCGCCCACTACGTTGGTGCCGGTGGGTTTCTGAGCGTTGAGGGTGATAGAGCCGTTGCAAGACGACTTCTCTGCGTCGGACATCACGATATTGGCCTGGACGGCGCGGTTGACTACGGCAAACTTCTGAATCTTCTCACAAGTCTCGCCGCTGCGGCCGGTGCCGTGGCTCTTGTGCCAGATGAACACGGCGGTCTCGTCCATAGCGACATCCGCCATTGTAATATCGAGGGTGTTGGTGGACACTTCCACTGCAGTACCTTGTGCATTTGTCCTCTTGATGTGGTCGTCGCTGCCCTGCTTAGTCCACCAGCCAATCTCATTGGTGGCCTTTTCGGTGCCGGTCAGCAAGAGATGCTGAGTCTCGTCTTCGGTGACAGACTTGGAGAAGCAGACAGTCTGCTCGGCGGGGTCGGGATCCATTTCGATGTAGTTGCTTACTACATTGAGCTTGGTCTGACGGTAGCATGTAGCGTCCACGCCGGAATAAATCGTCCAGAACATCCTGTTGGTGCCGACGGTGAGGGCGTTGAAAGTCATCTCAAGCTCGTTCTTCTTACTCTGGTCGTATGTGGAATTGCCTGCGTCAACAGTCCACTCGCCATAATCATGAAATTCCGTAACATCGAAATCCTGGGCGTGAAGTGTAATCTTGTTGTCGCAAGTATTAATAGTGGAACCATCCGTGCCATCGGTGATTACAGGATTGGATGGATAGAGTCTATTGATAGTAACGTTATGAGGATTCTCACAGCCGTCGCGTTCAATAATCCAGGTAAACTGGTATGAGTATTCCTTGGTAAGACCTTCAAAAGTAACAGTTGGGTTGGCTTCCTTGTCGGCGTGATACTTATTGGAATTGGCGTCTTTTGTAATCTCCTCGGGAGCCACCACCGACATAGAATAAGAAGCATTGTCAGTTACGTCCCACCAGCCGTTGAAACCTGCAGGAAGCTTAAAGCCGTTGATGCTGACAGTTTCGGGTTTGCAGATGTTTGCATTAGGCGGCTGCGAGGTGTAGTTGTTGTTCTTAACCTCGACGGTGGTAGAGTTGGAACATTCTTTGATGCTGCCGTCGGATACTTTACTCTTGGATATTATAGTCCATTTGACGTATGAGGTCGCGCCATTGCTTACATTGACTATACGGCTGTTGACGCTATTTTCCGAGCCGTCAGCAATCTTGCCCGAACCCGACTTAATCGACCACGTGCCCACCGCCGCATTGCTTACGCCGTCGATAGATGCTCCGGGATGAATCAAGTGGACGTCGTTGGGAATGTTGGCGGAAAGCAAGCCAGTGGATTCTGAAGTGCCGCAGATTGTTATCTTGTCGTTGACAACCTTTGCAGGAATCGACCTGTTTTCCAACGTGATTACGTCGGTAGCCTTACAGTTGTTTTCGGGGTTGTCAACATCGGCTGTAACAATCCACATAAGTTTTACATACGAGTGCGACCAATCGTTGTCGCCATCCTTGTCGAACACAAGCTTCACGGATGGCTCTTCTGACTGCTGCTTCTTCGAGCCGTCGCTCTCCTCAAAAAAGAAATAGGCTTCGTTACCAGTCTCGGAAGCGGTCAAGATTTCCCAATGACCTTCGTTGGAACCGGTTTTGCCGCTCGCGCTGAGGGTTATCTCCTCGCCCTGGCAATAGGGGACAACAGAATTTTTGTCGAGGCCCGCAACGGCGTCCACGTGAATGGCTTTTACGAAAGCCGACTTCGACTTGGATTCGGGGGTGCAGCCCCTTCTCGTTACCGTCCATACAAACTCGTACAAGCCGCCTGCCGTAAGACCTTTTGCCGTGGCAGCGGGGTCGGTATCGCTGGGATCGAAGGTAATCGTGCCAGTGAAACCGTCAGGCTTGGTGGCGCCCACCGTCCATTTGCCAGTGGCGCCGTTGTACTTGTCGAGCGAATTGCCGGCAAGGCGGACACTCTCGAAACATGTGGTGAGGTCCTCTGCATCAGCCTCGAAATAGTTGTTATATACATTAATAGTGTCGGTGCTTACACAAGAACCTTTTTGGATGTGCCAAGTGAAAGTGGAGTGACCAAGGTAATCCTCAAGATTCACGGTGATGTCGTTGTCGGCGGAAGTCTTGCTGTTTTTAATCAACGCGGCAAAATCATCATCGTCCACGCCGTCCATCGTCCACCAACCAGTGGCTTCCTCGTCATTAAACTTGCCGTAGTCGGAGGCGGGCTTAGCCTGAAGGCGCATGTTGTTGTCGCAGGTGCTGCGCTCCGACTTGTGCTGTATCTTTGCCTCCACGGCGTTTACATACACGGTCTTGGAGTCTTGGAGGGTACAGGTCTTGGTCTGCGTGGTGCTGATATTGACCGTGCGCGATGTAGTCCAAGTAATCTTGTGCGCACCCGAACCCATTGCGGTGATTGTGGTGGATTCGGCGCCAGGCACGGCGAATGTGCCAGGGTTGGTGGCGACATCAGTCCAAGTGCCTGAGCCAACTTCCGGGTGCTTCGCCATTACAGTGGTGGAAGTGCCGCAAATCTGGTCGAAAGGAACTTGTTCGGTAGCCTTGAAGTCAACGGTGACACTCTGAATCTTGGCGGGCGAAGGCGAGGGGTTGATGATGATGATTGTCTGCGTAGCCTCGCAACCGGTCTTGCGGCTCCTGATGTGCCATACGTACTTGTTTTCGTCGGTGTTGGAAAGATCCTTGAATGTGATGGTGCCGGTTGCGTTGTCAACTTTGAAATTGGACGAGCCGGTTTCCTTTGTTATCCAGCAATAGTATTCGGGGGCGTCATCACCAGTCGCAGGTTGGTAATTGTTGATTTGGTTGTTGTCGTTGTCCACCAAGACGTACTTGGTCTTGTCGTATGCGCCGTTGTTGATTTGGGCAATGAAAGTGACGTCGTCCCAAACGTACTCGTTTTTGGTGGGCGTATTGTTGGCGCTACACTCAGAATAGCGCGTGATGTCGTCGCCGATAGTGAAACCGTCGTTGTGGATATTGACGGTAATTTCGTTGTGGCACTTATGGGACGGCAGTTCGTTTTCTACGTTGGCGACTTCCACAGTCCACGTTACAGAAACATCACCCATGAAAGGCACGTTGGTGACAGTGTTGGCGGCAATGGAATTGTCGTACTTGAACGAAGCACCCGTGGCATTGGTGGACCATCCTTGAGTAACGTCCTTGATGCCGGCATAGTCGGTGGCTACGATATCCACCTCGCTGCCACAGTTGGGCGGATTCTTGGCACCAACTTCATCAGATTTGATGGGATGGTTTTTGTTGGTCAGGAAGATTTGGCTGCTTGCCGTACATACGCCGGTGGTGCCAGTGAGGATGTTGAACTTGTTGTCCGTAACATTCCAAGTGAGAGACTGCACATCGTTGGTGAGACCGTAGATGGTGGCGTTTTTCTCAGGGTCAGCACCGTTGAAGGAGGCAGACGTGCTACCCTTGTCGATGGACCACGAACCCGTATAGCCGGTGGGCAATGTCGGGTGAAGGGCGTAATGGTCGTCGCATATATAAATGCGGTTGTCTTCGTCGGTGTCGTCGGCATCGACGGTGAAAGAGTTGTTGGTGATGTCTATGTAGTCGCTGCTTTCGCACCTGATTATTTCGTGCTGCACATTGTTGGCGTCCTCATAGAAAGAGTTTTTGGTGGTGTACCACTCGAAAGTGTAAGTGGCAGGCTTAGACAGACCGGTAACTTCGGTAGCTACAAGGGTGCGATTTTTTACTGTGATTGTGTTGGTGTCGATGGTCTTGTCTGATACATTGTTGATTCGCCACCAGCCGGACACGCCGGCACGTTGTTCATCAGCCTCGAGGTTCACCTTGTCAACGCAGATAGTCGTGAGTGTGGGTTTGATGATTTTGGATTCGACCTTGTTGTTGTCGATGCGAAGATACGCAAAGTCGCCGCACTTGCCATTCTTGACAGTCCACTTGAGCGTGGTGGAGTTTTCGGGAAGTCCAGAAACGATGGCGATGTGCGAATCGGAGTTTTGAATCGAGAGGTCGCCCTTAGCCATGTCGCTCTTGAAATAAGTCCATTCGCCCATGGCGTCCGCGCCGTACTTTTTGGCGGGGTCGATTGCCGTGATGGTGACTGCCTCGCCACAAGTGCCATAATACGGCGATTCCAATTCCGCCTTGACGAAATTGTTGACCACCTTTATAATAGCCATCGTGTCGCAGACTTCTGTCTTGCCATCGTGGGTGGAGGTATTGACTACGACCCAGGCATATTGCGTCTCGCCGACGGGCAGATAGTCGATTTTGGTGTTTTCAGAATTTGGGCTTACAATTGTACCACCCCTTGCGTCAGAGGGATATATTTCCCAATGTCCCACGCCATGGGTAACTGCCTTCGCGCTGAATGTGAGGGCATTTTCGCCAATTTCATCTGCCTTTTTGTCAGGATCTTGGCAGACTTCGATGTATTTGGTCAAGAGACCAGTAGGATCGGCGGTGGTCGCATTAGTGCCTTTGGTGACGGTAATAGATTTAGAGGCGCCGGAAGCGTCCTTTATAACAAACTCATTCGCGCCATCAGCAAGTGCAACATTCTTAAATTCAACCGCAAAACCAGAGCCATCTTCAGGCAGCAGAGAGAATACAGTAATACCATCTACTGCACTGGCTTGCTTGGACTCTATTAATGTACCATCTTTTTTATAAAGGCTAACAGTTTCGTTGGGCAAAAATCCACCCATAGACAAGTTAGTCTTGTCCTCGCTGGTCTTAGTGCCTTTGGAAGAAGTAATGTTGGTATATTTTGCACGGTAGATGTTGATGTTATAGTTTTCACCATTTTTAAATTTGTATGTTGCACGTTTTGTGGGGTTTAATTCGTTATCAGTATAATCCTGCGCATACTGAATGTCTTTCAATGCAAAATTATTCTTTATTCCAGCACAAAGAACATTGGTCAACGTAGCTTTTGGACCTGTGGTAATATTTACTGGTTTAAAATTACCATCATACCCATAATGCGTTCCAATGGTACCAACATTATATTGAAAATCCGACCCATTGTAATAAAAACGTATCGGATTAGAACCTGCGACAATTTTAATAATACTTGATTCGACATAATCAACGCTGCCATCATCTTTCACTGTAAACAAACCATACTGCTGAGTACGACTTTCGACAGTTTTACAATAGATACTAATACGCGTATTCTTCTCAGTGCCAGACTCATCATTGCCTCTGATGACCCAATTCACGTCGCTACCGCTTTGGAACTGTGCAGCAGTTCCAAATTCAGGCTTAGGTTCAAGACCTTGTCCCCATGCGGTGGAGACACTAACAACTACGAAGGCGCATACGAAGAGTACGACTGCCTTCAATTTGAATACAGTTGACATAACCGTTGTATTTTTATTTGAATGATAGTTCATTTTCTGTTACTTTAAGTAAAGTAAATAAGTCTTTTTAAGACTTTTTATCTTTTTTATAACGCAGGGGTTGACGTTTTAGTATAG
>Ga0255060_10000017_pt1 | contig 24825 bp, 1 predicted proteins | sample 172RNAGHGlowgp2_FD_183094 | JGI IMG/M metagenome (GOLD analysis project Ga0255060, IMG submission 183094) | Metatranscriptome of sheep rumen microbial communities from Palmerston North, Manawatu-Wanganui, New Zealand - 1728 RNA GHGlow gp2... | ecosystem: Host-associated > Mammals > Digestive... | reverse complement strand
CGTCAAGAAATGAGATACTAGATAAAGAGAAAGGGTGCCTGAACTATCCAAGCACCCTTTCCTTATGCATGTTTAGTTTTATCTAATCAGAGTAACTGAACCTTTCCGTTCTCCATCCTTGTGTACATCTTTGAAATCACTTTCCCATGTGACTACATAACCATATACACCAAATGGTGCAGGTTCTCCGTTGTAGGTGCCATCCCATTCATCTTCTTTGGTGAATCCTTCAAACATGATGGTTCCTTCACGGTTGTATATGATGAAGTGGAAGCTACTCATAAATTCAGTTCCTAAGAATCGGAATACATCGTTCAAACCATCGTCATTAGGAGAGAAGGCATTTGGCGCCCAGAAGTTCTTCCATACCCAGATTGTTGAGTCACCAACGTATTCACAACCTTTTTCATCAATAGCCAATGCAGTTACTACAAATGAGTCGCGTACAGATGGATTAGGGTATCGATACGTTGCTTCTACACCTTGTACTTCAGTATTATAATCGTCTCCCGTATTCCAATACCACTTAGCATGACGAGGATATATACCTTTCATTGTGATGACTGGATTCTCTTCTAGGATGATGCTTGGAGATACAGAGAACTCGATAGGTAAGAATGTCAGCGTATCTACTGTCATTGTATCTGAACTTGTACATCCATTAGCATCTGTACCAACCAAAGTGACAGCTGTTTCTTGGTCAATCACTGCATATATATGATCGGACATGTTACCTGAGATTTCACCATTCTTAGGAATACTGCTCCATTCATAAGAGATAGCATCACCATGAGCGGAGATATCCACACGCGTGTCGGTGCCAGGACAACCTTCGATAGCATTTTGTTTCATCCATACATGAGGACGTTTGTTCACTCTTACCTTTACATCTTTTTTGCTTTCGCATCCGCTTTCAGAAGTACCTATGACGGTAAAGACATTGTCTTCCTCTATGTTCTGTATCAAAATTCTACCTTCTTTTCCATTGCTCCATTTGTATGTTGCTGCACCTTCGGCAAGTAATACAGCAGCATCACCTTGACACACGATAGAATCTCCAGTTACTCGGATGTTCGGTGTTACATGAGCTGTTACATGAATCTCCATTTCGGTCGTACATGCACCTTTTGTTCCTGAAAGGGTGATACGAGTGTTGCCTTCAGGCATAAAGATAAGCGAGTCGCCTGTGACATTCTTGTTGTTGAAGTTCCATGTATAATGCTCTGCACCGTGAGCATATAGTTTGGCAGGACTTCCAACACATACAACATCGACACCGGTATAATTGATACTTGGACTCTCTTTTAATGTAAGCAATTTATACTTAGTGCTTTCACAACCATTTTTGTCTATAGCTTTTGTAAAGATATAGGTGGAAGTGTTTACTTCAGTTGCTATGGCTTCACCATCTCTACTGATTGCGTCATCCATTGTGTTGGTTCCGAATCCCCAGTAATAGTTCTCTCCATCACCTTTGGCTGTAAGTTGAACGTAGAATCCACGGCAGACACTATCTTCACCTAAGATCTCAAAGTTTGGAGAAGGATTGATGGTGACAGGAACATTGATAGTCGTCTGACATCCATTCAAGTCTGTACCCGTCAACGTGAATTTGCTATTAGCCTTAGGATAAACTTCCAAATGATCAGTGTTGTTTCCTGTACTCCACTTGTAAGAAGAAGCTCCGTAAGCTGTCAGATCCAACTTGTGACCTTCGCAGATATTTGTGACACCTTGGAAGGTGACATTCGGTTTAGGAAGGACGCTAATAGGAATGCTTAGTTTGGTTGAACAGTGGTTGGCAGTACCTTCAACAATATATGTTTTATTGTTTGTCGGATTATCTGTCATGGTACCTGTTGTGTTCTCATTGTCATGAGACCATTTGTAGGTTGCAGCACCTACCACATTAAACTTCGCCAAATCGCCTGCACATACCTCGCTTGGACCTGTATAGGTTAGGATAGGGTATGGATAGCACTTGATGTTGTGAATCTTTGTGGTTACACATCCTTTCGCACTGATTGCCTCTACTGTGAATGATGTCGCATTGTTGATGATAGGAGTAATTGCGTCTGAAATAGCTCCGTTACTCCATGTGTATCGAACTGCATCACCATCTTCAATGGACAAATTCACTGCATCACCTTGACAAGCATAGGTTGGTCCTTGAATCTTAAAGGATGGCAAAGAGTCTATGTGGACAGTGTATGATTGGGTGTTCTTACATCCGTTTATATCCTTACCAGTGACGGTATATGTTTTGGTCTCTGTCGGTCTATCTGTAATAATACTTGCTTTAGAACCTGTACTCCATTCATAGTTCATAGCACCAGATGCTGTTAACTGAATGGCTGAATTGAGACAAACCGATGATGGACCAGAAATCCATATATTTGGCAACTGAATAACATCTACTTGGAATGATATAGAACTTTCACATCCAGAGTGATTACCTACTACGTTATATGTAGTTAAGTTCATCGGTTTATCCTTCAATGTGAATGTACTTCCTTCGTAAGTCTTTCCCTTCCAAGTATATCTGTCAGCACCTTGAATGGCAATGTTGATAGAATCACCAGCACAGACTTGCTTAGGTGCGTTGTAAACTAGTTCAGGATAATCCAGATTGCGGATGGTGTGAGTTTTGGTGTTTACACATCCGTATGCATCTGTACCAGTTACAGTGAAGTTTTGGTCTTTCGTAATAACTGGATAGACGTTGGCATCTCTTTCTCCTGTACTCCATACATATTCTGAAGCCCCGTTTGCTGTTAGGTGAGCTACGCTACCATTACAGATACTATCATCACCCGTGATGTTGATAGTTGGTAATGCATGTACAATGACTTCGAATGGTTCTGTCGTAAAATGACATTTATGTTCATCTGTACCGGTTACACTATAATAACTCTTTTGCGCAGTAGTGGTTGTCTCAGAAAGGGTACTTCCTGTTGCACCATTGTTCCATTTATAAGACTTCGCACCACTAGCGGATAGATTGATGTTTTGTCCAACACAAATATCACGATCACCCGTAATCCAAACATACGGCTTAGGAAGGATTGAAACAGTGAATTGTTCTTTTGTCTCACAGCCATTTTCCGTTCCGATGACGTAGAATGTCTTACTGTTCACCATGTTTTCCTCTGTATAAGTCTCGTTGGATGAACCATCCTGCCATGTATATGTTGAGGCTCCACTTGCGGTGACTGTGAGGTTGTCTCCTTCACAAATGCTCTCTGGAGCATTGGTCGTGATGACAGGATAATCTTTCTTATTCACAGTCTTTGTCTTCGTCGTTTTACATCCACTTAAGTTTTCACCAATTACGGTATAGGTGGTGGTTTGATTGATAATTGGATTGATGGTGTCTTTCAACTCTCCTGTATTAGTCCAAGTGTAAGTTGTTGCATCACCTTTGACATACAGTGTTGCTGCGGTACCTTCACATACATCATTGTCACCATAGATTTCAAATACAGGAAGAGCGTTAACCTTTAATGTGAGTTCATTACTCCAGTTAGAACATTTGTTAGCATCTGTACCATATACTTTGTATGTGGTATTTTCTGATGGTTTTTCTGTACGTTCTACTGTTTTCACACCATCACTCCATAGATAGCTTACACCTCCGTTGGCGGTCAAGACGGATTGCTCAACATCTTTACAGATCTCTTCTTTGTTTGTTGAAATCCAAATATTTGGCAATGGCATTACCTGAACAGTTACTTCTTCCTGATTTGTACATGTTCCAATTCTACCAATGATTACATAGGTGGTATCTTTGACAGGTTTGTCAATGAACTTGCCATTAGGAATTGCTGTGCCAAATTCATTTGTATATGAATTAGCTCCCGTAATATTGATGGTAGCTTCGTCTCCATCGCAGACATAGGATGGTGCAGTAATCTTCAGATTAGGCACTTCTTTTGTCTCGATTGTAAATACATCCTTGTTCTCACAACCATTGAGATCTTCTACCTCAACAGTGAATGTGCTCTTTTCTCGTATGATTGAGGTGATTTGTGATACAGATTCACCGCTGTTCCATGCATACGATTTAATGATTCTTGAGTTGCTGACAGCAGTAAGGGTAACTTCACTGTTCTCGCAGACAGAATCGATGCTGACTATCTTCACATCAGGTAATGGATTAACCACTACCTCAAAGTCTGCAGTGTTCATACAACCGTTCTCATCTCGACCAGTAACATAGTATGTTGTGTTCTCTTTTGGTTTTGCAGTGATGTTATCTGTAGTGGCAAAGACTTCTGCATCTTTCTCGTCTGTTAATGTCCATGTGTATTTGCCAGATACTCCTTCATTTGCGTTTAAGATGATACTGTCGTTCATACAAATTTCATTGTCTGGATCATTTGTGTTGATTAGAATAGAAGGAAGAGTCCATACGCCTACATTTATCACTTCAGTCGTAGAACATCCGTTTGTTGTACCTGTCACAATAAAGCTTCTGTCGTCAGATAATTTCTCTTTGACAATAGAACCGACAACCGTATTGTTTGTTGAGTAGATGTCATAAGTCCTTGTATTTGCATTTGCATTCCAACTGAAACTACTAGCTCCAACAACAGATACAACAGCTGTGTCATTCTGACATACATGTTCAGGTGCTTTGATAGTCAGTACAGGGAATGGCTTAGTGGTTACTAAGACAGTGTCAGAGTTCTCACATTGATTAATATCGACACCTTTTACTGCAATGTATTTTTGACCTTCTACAGTAGTTATTAACTCTTCACCTGTTGCTTCCGTCTTCCATGTGTCAGCTTTCTCTTTCGCTGTGTACCATGTATAGTCGAGCGCAGATCCTGTTACGGATTTTGAAATTTCTGTACCATCACAAATGATAGATGTACGGTCGCCCTTGATCGTAACATTTGGTAATGAATTAACTTTCACTTTGAATGATCTTTCTGATCTACAATCATGTATGTCTTTTGCTCTTGCTGTGAAAGTGTATGTGGTTACTTCTGCAGAGACCTCTTTATAGACATCTCCGGTGAAATCTTTACCTAACCATTCATATGTGTATTGTTCTGTTCCGTTCGCTGTGGCAGCGATTGACAACTCTTTTCCAAGACATATAGAACTTGTTCCATCTAAAGAGAAATCAGGCAATGCCCATATTCCGATGTTGATAGGAAGAGTCGTTGAACATCCGTTAGTAGTACCGATTACGTTGAACAATTTTTGAGAGCTCAGTCTCTCTGTTCTTGTCACATCAGTTGATTGATTGTCTGTCCATTCCCATTCATTTGCACCACTTAGGTTAATGGTGATTTCTTCACCCTTACATACGAAGTCTGACTTCGTGTTTGTCTCGTAAGTAGGAATAGGATATTCTTTTACACCTACTGTGATGTCATCTTCGCTCACACATGAATTCATGTCAGTTGCTACGACATGGTAGGTGACAGACTTCTCTTCCATGCTGTTTGGCGTAACTTTTGTTGTAATGGTTGAAGATGAACCAATTACGGTAGAATTACCCTTTACAGTCCATTCGAAGTAGCTTGCTGAACCATTCGCTTCGAGAGTGGCTTCTGTTCCGCGACATACATCAGCAACAGGAGGAATGTTTAATGTAGGATGTTCGTAAACAATAATGTTTTCGGTAGCTGTGTTTTTACATCCGTTGATGTCTTCTCCTCTTACTTCGTATGTCTTAGTGCCGCTGGTAACAGGGGTTACTGTCACTTCATCACTCTTTTCTCCAGAAGGAATAATCCATTCATATTTGCCACTGACACCATTGATAGCGGTTAGTGTAACCGAGCCATCTAGACAGATTTCAGATTTGTTGGCCTCAATCTGAATGTCTGGTAATGACCAGATATTGATAGTAGTGTCAATTCTGCTTTTACAATTATTTGCATATCTACCTTCAACCCATACATTTGTAGTTTCTTCGAGTTTAGGTAACGTAATCTGTTGTGATGTGCTGTTTGTATGCCATTCGTAGTATGTGGCACCATTGACATGCATTGTTTTGTCTTCTCCAAAGCATACGTAGTTTCCACCATCCATGGTGAGTTTGAGATTTGGAAGCTCGTTAACTTCGACAGAAATTGACTTCTCAGTTTTACAACCTTCAGAGGACATACCTATTACTGTATATGTCTTATCCTTTGTTATTGATTCGGAGTAGGTGAGGTCACTCTTAAATCCATCACCCCAGTTGTATGATAGCCCGCTGTTTGTTGCAGTAATCTTTGCTTCGTCGCCAGCACAGATTGGACTGTTGGAAATTAGGTTGAATGCAGGATCTGCATATACATATACTGTGACAACCTTTTTGCCGACACAATTATTTTCATCAGTGCCTTCTACTATGTAGCTAGTACGAGTTGCTATATTCTCAGTTGTGTAACTTGCTTCAGTAGAGAGCTCTTGAGTATGTTCGTTATTGTACCATTTGTATCCATTAGTAATTGGAGATGCACTTGTCGCACTCAAATTAGCAGGTGTGTTTCTACAAACAGTAGTGTCTTTCGCTAAGATGGTAGGTAAAGTCCATACACCCACTGTGAATGGTAACGTTGATGTACACTCTGTCGCTTTATCAGTCACATCAACGGTGAAGTTGGTACTTTGATTGATTGTGCGTGTGATTGAAGCGTTCTTCTCGTTTTCATCGTGATTCCATAAGAAATCGCAGCTCATGTTTGAACCGTCAGGATATTTTGCACTTGCAGTGATGGTGATTGTATTACCCTTACATGCTGCAACTGGTTGGTCTGTCGAAATGACAGGGTAGTCGTACTTCTTAATGAAGATTTCTTGAGATGTAGAGTCGCAACCGAAGCTGTTCCATGCTCTAACAGTGAAGGAGGTATCGCTTGTAATCTTTGGCATGTAGATTTGTGAACGAGACACGATATTACCATACTTGTCTTTCCATTCGTATGATAATGCATCATTTGAAGCTTCCAGTGTGGCAATTGTACCTTCACAGTAACCTTCTTTATGATTAACAGTGAATTTAGGAAGTTCATTGATGTTAACCGTGATCTTGTCTTTGTTTATACATCCGTTGATATCCTTACCCCATACTTGAACCTCTTTTTTCGTACGTAAATTAATCAACTCAATCCAGTCGGTCTCCTCGTAATTATTTTCACTGTCCCAACTGTATGATACACCACCTTCAGCAATGATTCTTACACTAGAACCTTTACATATAGACTTACTAGGAGAGTCTTGGATCTTGATGTTTGGTGATGCTGAAACTTTTACGGTGATGAAAGAATCAGATACACAATTGCTTACTTCTGCAGTTACATAGTATGTTTGGTCTCTGTATAGATTTCCTGTTGAGATGGATTTCTCATTGGAAATAATATCACCGGCTTCATTTCCTAAACGCCAGGTGTAACTAGCTATCTCGTTCTTACCTTTCACTGTTGTGCTCAAACCTTCGCAGACATATGATGGAATCTCAAGCATCATAGCTGGATAGGATTTTGTTCCGACATTTATTGTGTTACTATCCACACAGGTGGTGATAGGGTTCATGGCTGAGACAGTGATTGTTTTTGGTTCATCTATGGTAAAGTCATAGCTGAACAAAGATTGATATCCTTTGTTTTCCCAGTTATATGTGAGATTCCTGTTGTCGGCTTTGACATTGACGCTTGTGCCTTCACAAACTTCGTTCTCTGCACTTAATGTAAATGTAGGAAGAGGATTTACGATGACATACGTACTGTCTGAGTTAGAACAATTGTGTTCGTCTGTTACTGTTACTTTATATTCATACTTGTCTGTTGGACTTTGTGATATTGATTGCGTATTGCCTATGTAATTCTTTGTGGTATTATTAATCCACTCATATGTTTTTAGTCCATCATTAGCACTCAATGAGAACGAAGCTCCAATACATATTGCTGCATCACCAGTTATTGATACAAACGGCAATTCCCACGTATTGGCAGTTAATGTCTTTTTTGATGTACAATTTACGATATCAGACTCATATTGTCTGTATGAATAAGTCGCATATGCTGTGATGTTTTCATATACAGAAGAAATGGTTTGCTTGATTCTTTCAGGGTGAGTTGGATCAGAAGCATTGATAACATTTCCAGCAGCATCTTTCCATACAATAACAGCATTGTCGATTGGCTCAATTGATAATGTTGCATCTAGTCCCTTACATACAGTTACTGCATCTTCTACTGGTGTTATGGTTGGATACTCCTTAGCATGAACGATGAAGGTGTATGTTGAATCACAATCATGTTGGTTCCTAGCTGTCACGCTCACTTCTATGTCGTGATCCACTTTGTTGATTTCGTAGGAGTCACCATTTTTGCTTACGCCTTCAGCTTCCCAAACAAATGAAACAGCATCGTTATTGTCAATGATAGCAGATAGAAGGGTTGACTCTCCTTTACATACAACTGTATCACCTGAGATGCTGAACTTAGGTTTCTCGTTGATGTAAATGTTGATTGAATCAGTGTTTATACATCCTTTATTATCTTTACCCCATACTTTTAGTTTTGTGCTTGTGTTTTCTGTGATGTTGAAATCTGTTATTGTATAAGTATTTTCTGATTGATAATTATTATCTGTGTTCCAACTGTAGTTTTCACCACCAGTCGCTTCTAATGTAAGTTCGCTCATACGACATGCTGATGTGTTTCCTCCTTCAATTTTAATAGTTGGTAATGGAGTGAAACTAACGGTGATCTGTTGAGTCATAGAACAACCTCTGTTTGTTCCTTTGACAGAGTATGTTTTTGCATCTGTAATAGCATCCGTAGTAAATTTATTGCTCTTTTCTGACGGATTCTCATTCCAAATGTAAGAAGTCTCACTTGTGGTGATTGTATCTGAAACAATTAGTTCGTCTTTTGTATTGTAACATACTGGACTATTAGAACTGATGGTCAGATATGGATTAGGCTTCCATGTCAAAGAATGTGGTACAGGTTCTGACTTACATCCATTTGCATCTTTAGCTGTAGCTGTGAAGACTTCATCATGGGTGATTTCTGGCGTTGTGTATATGTTTGTGCTGGCAAAATCACCCGTACCCCATTCATATTGAAGTGTTCTGTCTGATGCTGTAAGAACAGCGATTCCTCCATCACAAATTTCTCCATTTACATTGTCTCTCAATTCGAAAGTTGGTAATGGATAAACATCCACCTCATGGGATATACTGTCTGAACATCCTGAATTATCTGTGACGATTACTTTATAACTTGTTTTTTCGGAAGGTGTGACGTCGAGATATTCAGCTTGACTCAGGGTGTCAGTAGAGACAGAACTTACCCATCTATATGTATAAGGCTCTGCTGTTCCTGTTGCTGAGGCGGTCAATGTCTTTGACTCTTTAAAGCACAATGCATTGACACCACTTATGGATACGGTAGGTATCGGTTTGACAATGATCATCTTTTCTGTTGAGGATGAACAAACCAATCGCTCGGTTGTGCCGTTTCCATCTTTGTCAATTAGATATGAATAATATCCTGTGAATGTAAATGTTGAGTCGTTAGTTAATGTTGGATGGATTGGCCATGTCTTTATATAATTTTGATTGCATACAATTGAGTCGGATCCAGACACTGTAATCTCAGCCTCGTTATTGATACAAACATGATCTGGTGCAGACGTAATAACAAGTGTCGGATTGTCTTTTACTTGCAGATGGAATTCCTTTTCTGCTTTACATTCTGACGATGCGGTAGCAACTACTTTGTATGTAGTATCTGAAGTTACGTTTTCGACAAGAATTGATTTTGTATTGCTTTGTCCGTTTGACCATGACAAAGATGCAAAGTTTTTATCTTCATCACTTAATTGAAGTGTTTTGTTGCCACCGTAACATACGCCAACATTTTCATCCGCCAGTTTGAACTCAGGTGTGGTTGCTCGAGTAATAGAGAAAGGCTGTGATGTGTTGGTACATGACAATACATTTTCTATTATGGATGTTGTACCTTTTACGATATAGTAGGAGGTGACATTCATTTCAGGTTCTACATTAAATGTAGTTATTCCGTCAGACAAAGCAGTTCCTGAATTATCTTCCCATTGTGTTCCTTTTTCCCATTCATAGGATGAACCGCTTGGTCCGTTAATAGTTAATTCAGTTGAACTCTCATTCATACATAAGAAGCTTCGTCCAGAGATAGTATAGGTTGGCAATTCATGTATGGTGACATATGCGGTTTGTTCTGTCTTACATGTGATACCTTCTTCTACTTTTGTGGCTGTTATAGTATATTCGTATGGACGAATATTTGCATCTTTTGTGTAATTCTCTGTCCAAGAAGTCGTATTAGTACTTGTGGTACTATTTGGCCATTGATAGGTGTAATTTTCTCCCGCATTTACGTTGATATGAACGTTATTTCCTTCACAGATATGTTGTGCATAATCCAATTCAAATACAGGGTTGCTGATGGACTTGACAAAGTGCGTTGCAGAACTTGTACATTCGTTTTGATCGGTCGCAATAACAGTGAAGGTGCTGTCTTTGGTAATTTGTACCTGAACTTCCTTGGCTGTGTTTGCTGCATTTAAATGACCCCAATCATAAGATGTAGCGTCAGATGCACCAGCTTTTTTCTCGATTTTTAATGTTATAGTATTGTTTTCGCAGGTTGCGGGATCTCCCTCCAAACTGATTTCAGGTAATGGATTGACCGTGACATCATAGGACGCTTCTCCTGGACAATTGTTTCCATCTTTCACGCTTACTGTGTATGTGCGTGATTCCGTAAGGTCGGTCAATGACAATACATTTTCAGTCATTTCTTGGGTATGATTATTGCCATTGATTTTGTATTCCCATTTGTAGCTGCTGAATCCGGCTTTTGCCGTTAAATCAATACTTTTCCCTTTACATACAGAAGCAGAACCATCGGCTGCATAGCCGTTGATGGTTACTTCTGGCAATGGGTGTACGGTGATTGTGAAGGTGGTATCTTCGCTACATCCTTTGTCTGTTACTCGTATTGTGTAGGCCGTTGTAGTGGTAGGCGATAGCGTACGAGAGAAACCATAGAGTGGATATTGTGATGTGCCTTCTCCTGTATCAGAGATCCATTCACAGCTTTGTTGACTGCTGCCATTCGTGATAGACACGGTTATATTAGTTGATTCATTCAAACAAATTTCACGCTTGCCAGAAATTGAGATGACAGGTTTCTCGTTTATTCCTACGGTTTTAGGATTAGATGTGGCTTTACATCCATCAGCTGTTGTACCCGTTACGGTAAAGGTTGTCGCTTCGTTGATGATTGGCTCGATAGTCTTTCCAGTCTCGCCTGTACTCCATTCGTATGTGCCTAATTGTCCAGCACCATCTGCTGTAAGTTGAGCGGTGGAGCCTATACATACATTGGCAACTGGATTAATCGTAATGCTTGGTGTGGTTGCCATCGAAACAGTCCATGATGTCTCCTTACTTTGACAATTATGACCATCTTTTGCACTGACGTAGAATGTGTAATTCTTAGCACTTTCATTTAATATGCCTGTTGTAATGCTCTCGCCTGTTGTGGTAGTTAAAGGATTACCTCTCCATGTATATGTGTATGGAGTCGTACCTTCTGATGCGGAAGCCGTTAGACTTGCAGCGGTGTTGTCACAAACTAATTTGTCTCCAGATATAGTGACAACAGGGATATCCCAGTAATTAACCGTTAAGCTGATTGAATCAGTACAACCAGATTCTGTTTTGGTATATGCTTTGAAGACACGAACTTTTTCAATGGCGTTATTATATTTCAGAACGTTTCCATTGCTAATCTCATTGCCATCTTCGTCATTCCACCAATATGTGGATCCATTGCTAATGCTGCTTGTTACTGTTATCTCATTTAACTTGCCCCCTTTACATACGTAAACTTCTTCGAGAGGACTCAGCTTAGGATTGTCTTTCTTTTCCACCCCATAAGTGAATTTTTGGTGACATTGTGTCGTTATATTAGTAACAATTAGATCAAACGTTTTGTTTTCGTTAATAACTTCAGTCCTTTCTGTTTCTGTGCTTCCGTTGTCATCCCATACATAGCTATATACGGATGTGTTAGGATTGCTAACTCTGAATGTGGCTGTTTTACCTTCACATGCATATGCATCTCCTGAGAAACTTGCCGTAGGTAAGTTGTTTACATCGACTGTGAATGTTGTACTGTTAGTACATTCTCCAGTTTTTGCTATCGCAGTATAAGTCGTCCTACTTTGTGGTTTTACCCATATCTCCTTTTTGTCTCCTGCATTGTTCGCCCATGAAAGATCGTTGGTTGCGGAGCTAGCAATTGTTAATTTGATAGAGTCACCCATACAGATGGCATCGTTGCCATCAATCATGTCATTGATGGTGATGTCTGGTTTGGCTATCACGTCAATTGTTATTGTGGTATCATTGGTACAACCGTGTTGGGACTGCACTTGTAATGAATATTCGGTTGGACTCGTAGGAGCAAAGGTGTATGTGCCATTGATTTCTTTCCATACGGCATCTTCTTTGATATATACTTTATCTCCTGCATTTTTACCAGAGATGGTAACAGTTATTCCAGAACCACCTTCGCAAATTGGCCTTAATTCGCCAATGCTGAAATGTGGAGTAGGGTAGTTGTAAAGTGTGATGACACTATCTGTAGTACAGTTTCCATCGTTTACTTTTACAAGATAGGATACGGAATCGTTAATAATTTCTGCTAATTTGTCCGAACCGCTACCCGACATGACTGATTCTCCTATTGTGTGATTTTCCTTGTCGTAGTTATACCATATGAAACTCATATTGCCATTGATTCCTATATTGGATCTGTTTCCAACACAGTAATAGTAATCACCATTTAATGTGATGTTTGGCAATGGATTGACTGTGAAATTACCAGCGGATTCTTCTGACGTACAGCCATTGTTGTCTTTTATTGTCAATGAATAGTTATAAACGTTTGCAACTGAAGGAGTATAATGCGCTGTATTGTTATCGAAAGTTGGTGTTGACCCATTGATTTTCCAATTGTACTCACTTACGTTCGATGCATCAGCTATGTCTGCGATCAAATCGATGGATTCATTGATACAAACGGTGCTTGGAGCATCAATACCATTGATGATTGGACGTGGATTACTATTAACTGGGAAAGTTTTAGAGTCGCTACATTCGTTTAATGTACCAGTTACAGTATAAACGACGGTACCATGGATAGTCTCTTTTATACTTGTTCCTGATTGAGTTGAACCTGTACTTTCATTAACCCATGTAAATGTTGTTCCTGGGGTATGGTTTTTTACGGAAAGCGTCTCTTCGATTCCTTCGCATACACTAATATCGTTGAAATCCCATGTAGGAATTTCTCTTTCTGTAATTGTCGTGTCTAATTCTTCAGAGTAACATGTTAAGATAGAACCATTAGATAATTGGTGCTTCTCTTTTGCTATGACATAGTATTTTTCTGTGTCAATGACGTTGATACTCAATTCGTTTGTGTTGCCTAATATGACATTCTCTCCATTCTTTTTATTGAACCATTCGTAGTCATAATCAGCTGCACTAGTACTTGAAGCTGTCAATTTAATGGTAGAACCCTTACAAGGAGCCCCGCTGGTTTCGATGGAGATGTCTGAAGGATTAGGATATTTTGTTACTTGATATGTAATAACATTGGATATACATCCTGTGGTAGGATCTTGTCCTGTTACAGAATAGGTGCCTCCCTCTGTTACTATTATAGGATTTTCTCCTTCTGTATGATTTGCCCATGTATATGTGAGTTCATTTCCATACTTTTCTGATGCGGTCAAAGTAGATGAATGATTATCGCAGAATCCTATGTCACCTGTAACGTTAACTACAGGTAGAGGTTGAATGGTAACGTTAACCTGTTGTGTCGTCTGACATGTTAGGTTTCCGTCTTGTATTTCTATGGTTACGTCAAAGCTCTCTATCTTCTTATTTTCTGTTATAGAAGCTTGGGTGCTATATGTGTTGCCATAGTCTGTGTTATTTCCCCATTTGATTTTTGCATTGCTTGATGCTGATGTGGCCGTAAGTGTGATAGTCTTTCCACTACATACTTCAAGGTCTCCTTCGATAGTTAAAGAAGGTGATGCTTTAACATCAATCATATGAGGCGTTGATGTGCCGATACAACCATAATCATCAGTTCCTGTTACTTCAACGGTTAAATTTTCAGTGATGTTATTGATTGTGATGCTGCTTTGGCTTAAATCATTGTATGTTAAATTGTTGTATGTTTCGTTGCCTTTCTTGACACTCCATGTGTATGATGTCGCTCCGGATGCATTTAAAGTTAAGCTTTTATTATAACATACGGCATTCTCTCCGCTAATAGATACTTGAACGGGAGACATCATGTTGACTTGTTGTCTGATACTGTCAGAACAGCCAGTGTTTTCATCCGTTATTGTTGCTATGTATGTATATGAAGAAGATGGTTGGTCTGTAATTGTCAGCCCAGTTTTATTAACTCCATTTTCTTTTACATTCCATACTGCAGTGTTAATAGTAGTTCCTGTTCCAGCTGTTAGACTCAAAGTGACAGGAGATCCGTTGCACACATCAACTGCAGCTCCATTCGTTGCCTCGTTGTTGACAGATATTGTTGCAGTAGGAGTTCCCTTTATTTCCACATAGACAGTCGTGTCTATGCTACATTCTCCTAAATAAGCTGTGACTGCATATCCTTTTCGGATATTTTGTTTGTCAGCAGAGGTCCATTGCTTGGTGTTGCTGTCGTATGAGCCAGAAGGCCATTCAAAACGGTCTGCAGTACTTTTGCTTCCTACTTGTAATACTGCATAAGTCTCCGGACAGATGTCGTTAGCGGTGATACCTGCAATCGGTTTGTCGTTTACTGTAATTAGTTTTGTATTGCTTCCTTTACAATTAAATTCATTTGTTACGTTTAGAAGATAATTTTTTGTTGCAGTAGGCGTTTCTGTATAAGAACTGATTGTAGATGACAATGCCACTGTGTCATTTTGATTCGTAATTTCATACCATTGATAACTACTATATTCTCCATTGGTGTAAACTTGTACAGGATCTCCTTTACATACCATGTTTGAGGATGCTAATATTTGTACATTAGGAACACCTTTTACTTCGTATTTTATTGACTCCTCGTTGGCGCAGGTTTTGTCTTCTGTTGTTAAATATGCTACAGCCTTATATGTGTGGTATCCGGTGGTTGAATCTTGTGCTGTGTAGGATGATGTGTGGTCGTCACCTACATTTGCAGTAGATAGTGTATCCGTCTCTTTTATCCACACTATCTGTTTTCCACTTGTTATGGCTGTAATTTTATTTTTATCGGTTGGACAAGCATCTTTCTTTTCGATTTCCAGTACGATGCTTGGTTTCGGCATAACTTTGATTTCTATAGTTGTATCAGTTTCGCATTGGTCGTCTCCATTGTTCTTGGCAACAATTCTCAATCTCTTATTGCTAGTAAGAGGACCAATTGCAGATGGTATGGAGTAGCCCGAATAGGATGTTTCTCCATCATACCAATCAACTTTTTCTGCGCCACTGACTTCAATTCCTGTTGGGATTTCACCACTACAGATTGGATTGTTATTCTTAACTTCTATTTTCGGACCTTTTACTTTTTCAATTTTCCAAGGAATGGTGTCTGGACATCCATTGATGTTTTCTCCTCTGACATACAAACTTATTGATTGTTGCTCTTCAGCTAATGTGAATTTGTTTGATCTTCCGCTAATACCTGTGTTTTCTTTGTTTTCATCCAACCAAATAAATTCGGTGGCTGTTCCACCTTCGCATATTAGTTCCACCTCTTTGTTGTCACATGCAGCACCTGCTTGTCTAATGCCAAATGTAGCTTTCGGATGAATTAAAATGGTGATTTTGCTACTGTCTGTACAGGAGCCATCACTCGCTATGGCGGTGTATGTTTGAGAAGTTTCGTTATCTACTTCGATTGTTCTCAATATGGATTTTTCTGTAGATATTGGAGTCGCTGAGTTACCTAGCCTCCAGGTATAGTTGTATGCGTCATTTGAACCATACATTTCGATGGATTCATTTGAACATATTTCATTTTTGTCCTTGTTTGTTAAAATACTGAAGACTGGTTTTAATTTGACAATGGCTGTGAATTTTTCTGTTGTTTCACAGGTTGGAAGAGCTTCAGGTTGCGCAGTCACTGTGATTTCTTCATCTTGGTTAAGTGTCATCTCAATGAAGTTGTTTGTATTTAGTACTGCGCTAGCTCCATTGTATGTCCAATAGTATTTGATAGAGGAAGATACATTATTCAATGAAATTGTACCTTTTGATCCTTGACATACTGGAGTATAATTGAATGTGAAAGATGGCTTATGTATTAGGTATATGTCAGTGCTGTCTGCCCCTTTACAATTATGATCATCTGTTGCGGTTAATATATATCTGGTTTCTTCTTCTGTTGGGGTAAAGTCCATGCTTCTTGTCGTTCCTAACACGAATTCTCTGTTGTTAGCAGCAACCCATGAGTAGGAAGCGAATGCATCTTTAGATGTCAGTGAGACGCTATTACCTTCGCACACATTTTTGGCATGATCAGCAATCTTTACAGTTGGTTTTTTATGCACAGTTACATCGAAACTACCCTTACTGTAACAGGATGTTGCCGTGTTGGTTGCGGTAACTTCATAACGAATGAGTTTAGAATCATTGTTCCCTGCGTCTAATATATCTGTTAAATGTGATTTGTCGTTGTTTACTTGCCATGTGGTTGAGTTTTGACTGCTCCACTCAAATGTACAATTGGTTGCTGTAACATCTAGACTGAATTCATCTCCAGAACAACTCTTATTGTCTCCAGTGAAAGAGATGACGGGTTTGTCGTTTACGTTAATGGTGACAAACGTATCCATTTCACAACCGTCAGAGTTATATACTTTTATGTTGAATGTTTTCTCTTCTGTGACATTTTCGAAAGTCCTTGAATTACCTGAGGTGGTGAGACCATCGAATGCCCAATTGATTTTGGAGATGACTGTTCCTTTGTCAAGTTTTATTGTCGCATTGTCTCCTTTACAAACGACCACATTGTCCCATTTAGGCTTTGGTCTGTCGTTTATACCTATAGTTAATGGGCCAGCTGTGTTTCTACATCCATTTGCATCAGTACCTGTTACGGTGAAAGTTGTTTCCTTGCTAATGATTGGATTTATGACATTTCCAGTTCTTTCTGATGTGCCATCATTCCAGATATAAGAAGTTGCACCTGAAGCGGAAAGTTCTGTAGAGGTTCCCTCGCAAACCTTTCCAAGTGGCGTTTGTGCTATAGTCACTGTCGGAAGTCCGTGAACAGTCAGTTTAATAGAATCTTTTCCGCTACATGTTCCATTGAATCCTGTTACTTTGTATGTTTTTTCTCCAACTGATGTTGGCTTGGCTACAGCTTTAGAATTGTCAGTATTGTCAACTGTCAGCCCATCTGTTGTAGTCCATGTGTATGTTCCGTTCCCTCCGGCACCAGATGCAGTAAGTTTTGCTGAGTCTCCTATACAGATTTCTTTTGAAAGGGGATCGGAGTCTATTAAAATTTTAGGAAGAGCATTTACTGTTACTGTCGCTGTTTTAGGTTCGCTTGAACAACCGTCGAGACTACCTGTAATAGTATATGTTCGGCTCTCTGTTAGTCCTTCTGTAGTGTATGTCGTATTGCCATTGACTAATGTTGTGTTGCCGGTTGTCCAAGTAATGGTATATGTTTCAGCAGTTCCATCTGTTATGCTGATTTCAGCATTTGTGCCGCTACAAGTTTCAATATTGGTAGGAACGGAGAATGATGGAATAGGTTTGGTTTCAACCGTAAAGTTGGTCTCGCCGTAGCAACCATTAGCGTTACTTCCTTTTACAGTATAGACGGTTGTGTCACTGATTGTTGGTTGATATGAGATACCACCACCTACAACACTATTGCCAACAGACCATTGGTAATCTTTATTGTCAGCACCGTCAGCTGTCATAAGATAACTGAAACCTTCACATACTTTATCTGATCCGTTTTCTTGATTGTTGATAGTTAATGTAGGTTTTGCATTGACATTTACTCTATAAGTGGCGGTCGCACTACATCTTGTATCATTATCAACAACCTTTACAGATGCTGATGCACTAGTAACATCCTCTTCAGGTTTTAATGTGAATTCATTATTAGAACTTGATTCGGAATCGTTCCAATAATAGGCTACATTGTTAGATGATACAGCAATTAGTTTAATGCTGTCACCTTCACAAATACTGCTTCTCCCATCTGGGTTGGTGATGGTTACAGATGGTATGTCTTTTACTTCAATGGTAAATGTTTTCTTTGTTTTACATCCATTTGCATTTGTTAGTTCAACAGCAATGTTGTATGTTTTGGCTATAGACAACGTTGTGTCTAATGTAAATGAGCCTGTACCTGTTTGTTGTACCCTTCCATCCCATACTACTGTTGCTCCTGTTTCTGTTGTGGTAGCTGTAATGGTAATTTTCGTGCCACGACATGCGATGTTTTGACCGCTTAACGACAAGTTAGGTTCGTCAGCTGCTTTAAGTGTTTTTGACTTAGGATCAGAGACACAACCATTGGTGTTGGTTCCTTTTACGGAGTAGGTGTGCTCTCCTGTCATATTGGTGATTTGGATGTTGTCCGTGTTGTTATCTTGCAACACATTGTCGATATACCAACTCCATCCGTTGCTACTCATTGATCCATTACCACTTGCTGTTAGTCTTTCTGCATCACCGTTACAATAGTTTTTATCCCCTTCTGGAGAAATCGTTACTACAGGTTTGCTTATGAACTGGATAGACTGTGTTGCCTGTTCCGTTGGACATCCATTGTCCCCTTTCGCAGTCAAGAATATGTTAATATCCTGTGTTACATTTTCGATAGATACGGAAGCTCCTGTTTGTTTCCATGATGAATTATCATCTCTAGTCCATTGATAATTACTTGTTCCACCGATGGCATTAACAACAAGTGACTCTTTTTCACAAATAAATCCTTTGCCTACGTCAATACCGATGGCTTCTGTAGGATAAACATTGACGGTTATACTATTTTGTGCTGTACATTTTTCTTGAGTCTCAGCTGTAACCTCAAACTTAGATGTTCCAGAAATAGGTTGAGTGGTAAACGATGCTGTGGAGGCACCAGTTGACCATCTCCAGCTTGTTACATTTACGTGATTGTTCGTGTTTCTTGCTGATATGAGTGTTGTGGAATCTTTACATACAATATCAGGTGCTGCAGATACCTCTATGATTGGTTTTTCTAAAGCTGTCACTTTTATTTGTGCTGTGCCTGAACAAGAATTAATGTCAGTACCTGTTACTATATATGTAGCTGTCTCATTGATTTGAGGATTAATTGAACTGCAATTTGTACAAACGTAGTCTTTCTTTACTTGATCTTCGGTAGTGTATGCCCATGTATATGAGGAAGCTCCTGTCGCTTCGATTACAACTGTACTTCCAATACATACAGAAGAGTCTTTTGTCGGAATTTTTATTTTTACATCAGGGTGTGAATTTACGGTGACATTGAATGAGTCACTAGTACCGACACATCCTTTGGCGTTCTTACCGGTTACGGCGAATTTTTTGATGTTCGAAACAGCGGTAAAGGTAATGGTGTCGGTTGTCGCATTGTTGCTCCAAACATAGTTGGATGATGTTCCACCTTTAGCTATGAGTTGCATTGGCGTACCTTCACAGATGGAGTTAGGTCCAACGATGTAGATGTTTGGTGGTGTAGATACACTCAATGAGTAGAGCGTATCTATACTACATCCATCTTGTGTTACCGTTAACTTGACATTGTAATTCGTTATATTTTCAGTATCAAAGTTGATGCCGGAATCTTTGAATTCGTGTGTCGTACTAGTAGGGAAGGTGTGTGTGCTGCTGTTTTGATAATCAGTTTTCCAAAGATATGTGTAATTCGCGTTGTTTTCTACAGCTAATTCCACATCCAATCCTGTACATACGTAATCTTTGTTAGTAGAGGCATTCTTGATGACAGGATAAGGTTTTGCTGTGATTATTGTGTGCTGTGGATTACTTTTACAACCATGTACATCTTGTGCTATAACCTCAAAATAAGTGGTTTGAGCTAATGGCAAAATAATTTCTGGTCCTGTGGCATCGCCAATACTGTTTGTTTTATTTTGGTCATACAGGGTCCAACTATAACTGTTTCCGCCTTGAGCAGTAACTTTAGCTACTTCATTGACACAGTATGCTGATTTTTCTGGAGTAATGGTTACAGTAGGATTTTCAAATACAGATAGTAAGGCAGTCGTTTTTCCTATACATCCGTCATTATCTGCTGCTTCAACTTGATATTGATATGTGCCAGCATTCCCTGGACGAACTGTTATGGAATTTTTGTTTGTCCCTGTTCCTTGTATTTCTGTTGTGTCGGTGGTGGAAATGAGGAACCATGTGTAATCTTTGTTTGTGCCAGCTCCTGATGATGTGAGTGTCAGTGAACTATCTAAACATAATCCAGCTTCGTGTCCGGTGATGGTTAATCCTGGAGCAGGTTTGATGAGAATACCTTTTCTGTCAGAGTTTTTACAGCTAACACTCTTTTCTCCCACAACGTATTTTTTTGTACCTTCTACATTATAATATGCGATACCAGTACCTGAAGGGGAATGTGATATTTCATCGCTAGTTCCAATTATTTCGTTGTCAAATGTCCATGTATATGTGCCGTCCGTTCCTGCACCTGATGCGGTTAAATGAGCTGTGCCATTTTCACAGATATTTTCATCCCCACCAATAGTGATGGTCGGATGTTCTCTTGTCTCTACAGTTACAGTAGTAGTATATGAACAATTATAAGCGTCTGTACCTGTCACTCTATAAGTTGTTGTGCTTCCCACGGTTACTTCATATACACTATTCTTAGTCCCATCATTCCATATATATTCGCGAATTTTTCTTTCCTCATCGGATTCATAGGCATCTTGGGTTCGTAGAATATCAGTTTCGTTCTCGCATACCAATCCTTTGTCGGCCGTTGCAGTGAACAATGGCAGGTCGTGAATAGAAATGGTAAGACTATCTAATTTAGAACAACCTGTAAAGTTGTTTCCTGCATATCCACGTACGTAGTATGTGATGGAACTTAAATTAGAAGCAGGAGTGTGTCGCATATCTCCAGTTTGGCTAATTGTAGTGGAGAAGTCTCTTGATGTACTCCATTTATAACTATTAGCACCGGAAACGGAGAGGTGAACTTCGCTGTTTTTACAAATATGACCTGCACGGTATCCATGATCCATGATGGTGATCTTAGGTGCATTTTGTACAGTTATATTAAATTCTTTTTGAGAAGAACAGAGCACGTCACCATGTTTTTTGAATCCCTCCACATAGTATGCCTTGGTAGTGACATTAGGTGTATCTACCATCGTCAGTTTTAATTCATTTAGATAGTGAGGGTTTACACCACCTGTCCATACAGAACATGAATCAACTTCTCCATTGGCGGAGATTGTTAAGGTGATAGGTTCACCTTCACATACAGTTGTGCTGGATGAATTGTCTAACTGGATGTTAGGTACATTATGGACCTGAATAGTATCTTTCTTTTTACTGCTACAACCGTTGTTGTTAGTTCCCAACAATTCAAGGTGGTATTCTGATTGGTTATCCGTAAATAGAAGAGTTAGATTTTTATTTTGAAAGTTTGTGTTATTGTCGAGTGTCCATACGTAACTTGTTTCATCTTCTGCGCCTCCGGCTGTGAAGGTGTAGTCGCTACCCGCACATACGTCATGAGGACCGTTGATGGTTAGTTCTGGACTTTCTTTTTTGTATATATATACTGAGTCCATGTCGAAACATTCATCGACAGTTGTGCAAGTTGAATAGAATAGAGTGGAATCTATAATCTTAGGTGTAGTGTAATTGTCGGAGGAAGATTTGTAATTTGTGTTAGTTGCTCTTAAAAGTTCCTTGTTCTCGTTGTGCCATTTAAAGTCGCAATCCATGTTGCTAGTGGCACTTAGTTTGATGCTGTCACCTTCACAGACTTCAACATAGCGAATCGTGTTGCCGTGGCTGTCTGTAGTAAACTTCATACCCTCAGCAGCCAAGGTGATGGTAGGACGTTCTTTGACGGTGATGTTATGGTCACCTTCGTAGATACAGGTACGGTCGTTTATTGTCTGACCATATAAATTTTTGTTTTCAACACTCTTAATTTGCAGTGTATATGTAGCAGTACCGTTGGTTGGATTTGCCATATAGGAAACAGCATCGGCACCTGTAGTTGTGCTGTTCAGTATGTTTCCTTTTTCATCCTTCCAATAGTATTCAAAGGCATTTCCATAATTGTTAGTATAAGGAACGCCATTGGATGAACCGAGATATGCTGGCGTAACAAGTCTTAATTCCTTGGAACTGCCATAACAAACAGTATTGTCACCTTGAATTTGTACGTCAGGACGACCTGTTACGCGGATGGTTTCTCTCACCTCTTTACGACAATCGTTTTTAGTGATTAGGGTCATGACGATATCGTAGGTGCATGTCTCACCTGGTTGGCATGGTAATATAATAGAGGTGTTGTCGCCTTGTATTTGTATTTTGTTGGCATCGTTTTGTACATTATCTTTCCAGTAGGTCCAGATGACATTGACAATTTCGTCTGGTTCTACGAGCTCCCCATTGTGCATGATAGGTGTGATAGTGGATTTATTGGTAAGTAATACTTCGTTGTAACACGCCACCTCTGCATCAAAATCAAGCGTAAATGGATCTTTTGTTAAGGTGAATTTGTCTTCAGTTTGTGTACATGTGGAGCCACTATTGATTAAGTTTGGATCGTTATCGTTATTATGCATGGTAACGGTGTATTCCTTGTTTGCCTCGATTTCTGTTTTAAAAATTGTTGCTTCGTTCGATGTGGCAGTGCCGGAAATTTGAGGAGTCCATTGATAATAAGAGAATCCTTCAGGCGCAGTTAATTCAATTGGTGCTCCGTTATCACAGTTTTTGATGATAACTTCAAAAGGTTTTGTTTCGGCAGTGAAATAACCGTATGTGCGGTGATAACCAGCTGCGTAACGAGGTCGGAATTTTCTTGTTTTATTACATTTAGAGTCAGGACAATGTGCTTCAAAATATACTCCGTCATTAGTCTTAATTGTTGTCGGAGTTATTGAACTATAGTATTTTGCACATCCTTGACATACCCAGATTTTCTCCAAACAGTCGTGATTAACAATCTCAATTGTTATTTCATCTCCAATATAGTCTCTTAAATCGTATGATATTGTAGTCCAGTCTTTAAAATATGTTTTTTCCAAATATTCTGCTGGCAAGTATGCTTGCTGACAATAAGAGTTGCTTTGCACTGCGATTGTCCCTTCATCCAAGCAGGTTCTAATGATATCTCCTGATGAATTACATACATAGCATGTGTGAGCTAGAGAAGGATTGGTGTTTTCTAAATCCTCATAAATTAATGTATTTTTCTTGTTTGTACCGTATGTACATTCCACGCAAATATCTCTGTTTTCGATACGTGTCCGAGGCTCTTCATGTGATTTGGTTGTGACGGTCTCTGTTCCTATATAGTGGTAATAATAGCTTTGATTTGGCTGTTTTTCAAATTCACTGTTTCCGAAGTCGTCTGTTCGCAATGGTTGGTTATAATACACTCGAGTATTCCCATTGTTGTAGTAATATTTTCTTTGAAAAGTACTGTAATAGTATTGCCTATAGTTTGTTCTTCCATTTGATGTGTATGTTTCGTATGTGGACCATTTTTCTTTGGTTTCATCTATGATGGTCACATAATAAGTTATTTCTACATCCTTGTTGATGCTTCTGATACATTGGAAGTCGTGCTTATTTGCAGAAGCTTTACACTCTGGACATTCCGTTAAGTCGTCTGTCTCTGCACAACCAGCAGTGTGAGTGTCGAAACCAGCACTTTCAGGAAGCGTTTCTTCGCAGACTTTACAATATGTGGAATAGCCAGAGATGGTGTGCGTGTTGGCTTTTGTAAGTCCATTCGTGCTGTTGACTATACTGGAATTACACAGAGTTTCTGTGTCCCCATTAGGCTTTTTATGGAGGATGTATATAGCAAAAGGCGGTTTTTCGTTATTGTGGTTGCTGTTGAAGTCTGGATCGTGAGATAATACAGCATACTTATAAGTGAGCAAAGTTGATTTTTTATCTACAGTAAAAGTATAGCTCATTTTTTCTGCCATAGCACGTTTGCACCATGAGTAGGCACCTCCGTTTTCTTCTGTGGCATCTATAGCTCGGTTTTCGGCATCTTCACTGGAACCGATACGAACTGCATAAGTACTTCCATCGGGAACTTGTTTCAGGTTGTCGCAGGCGATGTTTTTATCGATACTGGCAGAACTCATAATTTGAAATCCTCCATATACTGTACCAGTTATTTGAGCGTCACGTACAGTCCATACATCTCTGTTTTCAACGGGAGTTCTTGCTTCAGTACCATTTTCTACTTCAAGTGTGTTGGAAATAACATAAGAAGGTTCAGAACCTGCAGGCCAATAATCTCCAGTGCTTGGCCAAAATGAGGTGGGTCCATAATATCCATAATATCGTGTCCATCCTTCATAGGTTCCTTTTTCAAAGCCCAAGTTCGGAGTGCTGGAGTTCACATCGCTCGATTGTCCATACGTGTAAGGAAGCCCTAAAAATAACAAACCGACCAATATTATCCACTTATATTTCATATTCGTGAGTATACTTATATTCATATTTAATTGTCTTTTAGTTCTTTACTTTGTTTCGTT